>Ga0222714_10000450_pt1 | contig 47514 bp, 44 predicted proteins | sample C33_3DmetaG_FD_165048 | JGI IMG/M metagenome (GOLD analysis project Ga0222714, IMG submission 165048) | Estuarine water microbial communities from San Francisco Bay, California, United States - C33_3D | ecosystem: Environmental > Aquatic > Marine > Unclassified | place: USA: California... | reverse complement strand
AACAAAGGTAAGTAGTCGGCGTTCATTCAAAGCGGTGGTGGCTAATTGAAGCGGTCCCATAATGAAAAAAGGCGCCCGAAGGCGCCTTTAGCTGCATCCCGTTTGCTCGGGTTTTAGAATGTTTCGTGGGCGAAATTGATGACCGTGGTGGGGAAATCGCCTTCCAAGAAGAAGATTTCGAAACTGCGGTTGGGGTAGATTCTCAAGCCTGCGGGGATCAATTGCTCGTCGTTTTGGAAGGCGATCAATTTCCCGTAGCTATCGACAATGCTGTAGAAGGTTACTCCATCGATGTCGACCACTGTACCGCCGGGTTGGAAGTGGAACACGTGAGATTCGTATTCCACTTGGCTTTGGTTCCAGTCAACATTTTGGATCATGAAGTTGGACTGGTTGTAGGGGGTCTGTACGCGCCGGGCACAGTTGGTGGTGATGGTTTTACCGTTCAGGAGGGCTTTGTCGCCTTCCAAGGCATTGATGTTTTCTTTTTGGCAAGCACCTGCGGCCAAAGTGACCAAGACCAGGGCGAAAAGGGATGCAGCTTTCATGGTACTAGGTATTGGGGGGTTAGACTTTTGTTAGGAATTGGATTATTTATTGGCGCCCAAGAACTCGACAGAGACAGTCTTTACAAGGGTGCTACCGTCCATGATGCGGATTTGCGCGCTCACTTTGCCCAAGTAGATGTCATGCATCAAGTTTTGGCTGCTGGCTTGCAAAGTGACAGTTTGAGAGATCATGGCAGGGGCTTCTACTTTGCGTTTGAAAAGACCTACAGAGTACTGCAAACTATCAGCTTCTTCTTCGATGGGGAACAAGTCCAATTCAGGGCAGATGGCGTTTATTTGGCCTTGGATGAACTGGAAGCGAGTCTTGAAGAAGTTGGGATTGATCTCAGCTCGTTCTACTAAAAGAGAAACTTTAGCAGTGTCATCATATACATCTTGAATTAAAGTTGGAACTCCAGATGTGTAGTGAATTTCGGTAATTTTTAAGTGACCATCCAAGGTGTAATCGGTGTACTGGCCGGTGGTCGTGCTGTAAGAGTTTGAAGCGCCGATTGCTTCGTTAGCTGACCAGTTCACATTTTTGTCAACATTCTGATTTACAATGCTTGACGATGAATTGCTGTTGGGAAGTAGGGCTTCTTTTTCGCAAGAGGCAAAAGCTACAGAAACAGCTGAAATCAGGGCGAGGGATTTGATTGAGTTTTTCATAATTTTTTATTTTTAATATTTTAAGTTTTTCTAATTGTTTGTTTTTGTTATTCGTTGAACTGTCGTTCCGAATGTAGAAGCACAAAAAGGGGGGGTATCCCCCCAAAAAAAAATGAAAAAAATTTTGCAAAAAGATTCAAATAGCAGATAAACAATGAGTTACAATGATGAAAATTTGCAATACCTTTTTGATGTGTCTATGTATTTTGCGAAAAAATGCAACAAAAAACCTGATAAAAATCAGGTTTACGGGTTGGGCCGATGGTGGCCCGAAGAATAAAACGTGGGGTTAGGTCTGTCGCTCGCGATGGCGGTATGCCCAGAATACAAAGCCCAATAGGCAGGCGATCAACCAAAACAAATCACCGGTATAGTAATAGATTGTATAGGGCTCATGGGCATAGATGCGGTGTTGATAGGCTCCACGCTCGTTGTAAGGGCTGGCCAGGTACACCCGGCCCAAGGGATCGATGAAACCACTGATGCCGGTATTGGCGCTTCTGGCCACCCACATGCGCTGTTCAATGGCGCGTGCTCGGCTAAAATCAAAATGCTGGCGATGGCCGTTGGTTTCTCCCCACCAGGCGTCATTGGTGATCACGGCTAGCCAGGTGGCTCCGGCTTTAACAAACTCCCTTACGTAGTCTCCGTATATGCTCTCGTAACAAATGATGGGTGCTACAGGATGGGTCTTGCCAAGAGAAACGGCCTTTTCGTTTACACCTAGGGTGCCGGTGCTGGAATTTTCATCCAAGCCGATGGCCAAACTCTCTAGGAAAGGGAAGGTGCTCACAAAGGGCAGTTGTTCGGTACCGGGTACGAGTTTGCTTTTGTGGTAGAGTTGGCTGCTGTCACGAGCCCCGAAACAAACGGCCGAATTGTGGGGGATGTACCAATCGCGCACTATTCCCTTTGGGGCATCTTTGAGCGCGCCCGCAGGGCGCGCGGCAGGAAGCGGCCGTTCGGCGCTTTGGTACCAATCAACGGTTTGGGCTCCGGCTAGGATTTGCAAATCGGTGGGCCAACCGAATCGCTGGATGGCGGAACGCCAGAAGCGCAGTTGGGGATCGGTCTCGCGGTAACGGGGTTCTATCCAGCCGGTCAAGGCGGTTTCAGGAAGCAGCAACCAATCGCTGCTGCTGTCGATCGATGACTCGGCTTGTAGAGCCATGTCTTCGTTCAAGACATCGGGGGTCTTGACAAACTTTTCGTCCCAGGGGTCGTAGTTGGGTTGGAGTACGTTGACGTTTAGGGCTTGGCCTTCGCTGATATCTATTCGGAAAGACAGGAGTAGGCCGAGCGCAGCGAGGCCGCCCAAGGCGGTAGCGGCTGGCGCCAGCCGGCCGCGGTATATCCAGATGTTCAGGAGCCAGACCAGGGAGGTTCCGCCCACGGCTCCACACAGTTCATACCACTGGGCCATCCAGGAGTTGCGTGCCCATCCATTCCCCAATGAGAGCCAGGGCCAACTCAAATCCCAGCGGTGGTGCAGGAATTCATAGAGCAGCCAAAGAATGGGGATCAGAAGAATATAATCCAGGCCTTCTGAGCGCTTCCTATTTATAAGGTTGGAAAGGGGTCTAGCCAAAGCGAAGGGAAGCACCATGAACAGGCTGTTGAGAATGAGCATGGCCACCGCGCCTACGGGTGAGGAATTCCAAACCCACCAAGTCGTGCTGATATTGGCACCTAAGAACATGAGGTACCAACCGAAAAAGCGTTGGGCTTTCGACCCTTCACGGGTTCGTCGCTCCCACTCCAACATGGGAATGAGTTGGATCAGGGCCGCTGCGGTGCTCACCCAACGGAGGGGCTCGGGATTCAAACACCAAACCAACCACCATATAAAGGTGGGGGAAAGGAGGAGCAACCAACGGGGTATTTTCTCAGTCTTCATGAGCGGGGCTTGCCGAGTCGAGGCCTTCCAAAACTACCACAAATTCTCCCTTGGGCGCGCGGTTGCGAAAATGCTCGGCCACCTCACTTAGGGTTCCGTTAACGGTTTCTTCAAACTTCTTGGTGAGTTCGCGTGAAACGCTGACCCTTCGTTGGCTACCCATGAACTCGATCATTTGGTCCAAGGTCTTGAGCAGTTTGTGTGGGCTCTCGTAAAACACCAGGGTGGCAGGCTCATCGGCCCAAGATTTGATTTTGGTTTGCCGGCCTTTTTTCTGGGGTAAAAAGCCTTCAAATACAAAGCGATGCAGAGCAAATCCGCTTTTGATCAAGGCGGGCACAAAGGCCGTGGCTCCCGGCAAGACTTCGAGTGCAATGCCGCGCTCGCCTGCGGCTCGCGCTAACAAAAAGCCCGGATCTGAAATGCCCGGCGTTCCCGCATCTGAGATTTGGGCAATCTGAGCGCCGTTTTCCATCTCCTTGAGCAAGCTTTCCAAACGGGCGTGCTCGTTGTGCTGATGAAAACTCTCCAGGCGGGTTTCAATTTGATAATGGTTTAACAACACCCGGCTGGTGCGAGTGTCTTCAGCCAAAACCTTGTCGACCGACTTCAAAACCTCTACGGCTCGGTAGGTCATGTCGCCCATATTGCCGATGGGGGTGGGTACCAGGTAGAGTTTTCCGTCGCTCATAATCAATAGGGTCAAAGGCACGAGGCCAAGGCAAATTTAACTATTTTCGAGGGCCATGATAGGAAACCGCATTTTGCTGCTCTCGCCCCACACCGATGACGGGGAATTGGGTTGCGGGGCCACCGTGTCCAAACTCATTCGACAAGGAAAGGAAGTGCACTATGCGGCCTTCAGCGCCTGCGAGCAAAGCGTACGGCCCGAGTTTCCCAAAGACATCTTGATTCACGAGGTCAAGGAGGCCACGGCCGAATTGGGCATTGCGGCTGAAAACCTTCGTTTGTTTCGATATGAGGTGCGCACATTCAATTACCGCCGCCAAGAAATCTTGGACGATTTGATCAGGCTGCGCGAAGAACTCAAACCCGATACCGTGCTCATGCCCTGCTTGCATGACATTCACCAGGACCACAAAACCATGGCCGAGGAGGCGCTGCGCGCCTTCAAGTTTGGCAATTTGTTCAGCTACGAACTGCCCTGGAACAATTTGAACTTCTCAACTGCGGCTTTTGAAGTGGTAGAAGAAGAAGATGCCCAGCGCAAGGTGTCCGCCTTGGCTCGCTACCGCAGCCAGGCCCATCGCCCTTACGCCAATGAAGAATTTTTGCGCTCCCAGCTGCGCATGCGAGGCGTTCAAGTGGCTCGCCACTACGCCGAGGCCTTTGAGACCGTGAGAATCGTGATGGATTGATGGCTGCAGTAGCGGTTAATCTGCCACCGCATAAGTCTCCTTATAAATGCCCCCAAAGGTTCTTGTTGCCCCCGCCTTTTTGGGTGAGTTGCAGAATTTCTTTGGGCAGACGCACCTTCAGGGTGTATTCGATGTGCTCAAAAGTCACGAGTACATAGGCTTCGCCCGCCGATTCCAAAACCTCAACTTCTTGGCCTTTCCAGGGGCCGTCGAGCACCTTGGCGCGGTCGCCAGGCCCGAATTCTTCGCTTCCATCTACTTGCGACACATTGTAGCCTTTTTCAAGCAATTCGCGAATCAATTCGATGGTCTCAGGGCGCACCTTGGCATCTTCCCCATTGTGGCGAATGAACTTTACTACGCCGGGAATGGGTTGAATTTGGTCGCGCTGATTGGTGTCGGGATTCACAAAAATGTAGCCGTTGAACAAGGGCATATCAACCCATTTTTTGCGGTCTGACCACATTCTCAAGGTGCTAACCAAAGGCAGATAATGTTCAATTTTGTACTTATCGAGCCATTCAGAGACCTTCTTTTCTTGTCGGCTGCGGGTATAAATGAGCTTCCAATGTTGGTCGTTTTGGCTCATTTCAATCGCCCTATGGCTTGGTGGTACTCTTGGTTCAGTTGCTCGATGATGGCTGCTGCCGATGATACCTTGGAAATTTGTGCGGCTACTTGGCCAATTTCCAACTCGCCCTCGCTCATGTCACCCTCAAACATGCCTTTTTTGGCTCGGCCGCGGCCGAGCAATTCCGTTAATTCTTCTGGGCTCGCTCCCTTGGCATAGGCGGCTTGTACCGCTTGCCAGAAGGGATTCTTCAGCAATCGCACGGGAGTCAACTCTTTCAAGGTGAGCTGAGTGGCTCCGTCGCCGGCCTCTAGAATCGCCTTCTTGAAATTCTCATGAGCAGAACTTTCTTCGGCCGCTGCAAACAGCGATCCGATTTGAACCCCGTCAGCTCCTAGAGCTAGACAGGCGGCTATGGCCCCGCCGCTGGCTACGCCACCGGCGGCAATGAGTGGTAAATCTGAATATCCACCGGCGTTGAGCGCCTCGCGAATCTGAGGAATCAAGCACAAGGTGGTAGTCTCCTCACGGCCGTTGTGGCCACCGGCTTCAAAGCCTTCAGCGACGATGGCGTCGACCCCGGCTTGGGCCGCTTTTAGGGCGAATTTGCTGTTGGACACCACGTGAACGACGGTGATGCCGCGCTCCTTAAGCCAAGAGGTCCAAGTGGCTGGGTTGCCGGCACTGGTGAACACGATCTTGACTCCGAGTTCGACGATGCTGTTCATGTGCTCCTCGATGTTGGGGTACAGAAGCGGAACGTTGACACCGAAGGGCTTATCAGTTGCGGCTTGGCACTGTTGAATGTGCTCGCGCAAGACCTCGGGATACATGCTGCCTGAGCCGATGAGACCTAGACCTCCTGTGTTGCTGACGGCTGAAGCCAAGCGCCAAGAACTGCACCAAATCATGCCGCCTTGAACCAGCGGGAATTGGGTTTGAAAAAGGGCAGAAACAGCCGTGGCTTTCATGGGCAGAGGGGTTGGGCTCGCCTAGGCGGGCAATTCTTGAACCACACCCATGGCCGAGAATTTCTCGATGCGGGCGCTGACCAACTGTTCAGGGCTTAAGGCCTTGAGCGTTTGGAGTTCAGAAAGTATGGTGGCTTTTACGTTGGCAAAAGCTTCTTCGGGGTTGTGGTGGGCACCACCCAAAGGTTCGGGAATGATTCCATCGACCAAGCCGTTGCCTTTCATGTCAGTGGCTGATAGTTTGAGGGCGTCGGCGGCCAATTCTTTTTTGTCCCAAGTGCGCCATAAGATGCTGGAACAGGACTCGGGGCTGATGACCGAATACCAGGTGTATTCCATCATCATCACGCGGTCACCCACACCAATGCCCAAGGCTCCACCCGAGGCACCTTCGCCAATGACAATGCAAATGATGGGCACGTTCAAGACGCTCATCTCGAGCAAGTTTCTAGCAATGGCCTCGCCTTGGCCGCGCTCTTCGGCTTCCAATCCAGGAGAGGCACCAGGGGTGTCAATCAAGGTGATGACGGGGCGATTGAATTTTTCAGCCAACTTCATCAAACGCAAGGCCTTGCGGTAACCTTCTGGGTTGGGCATACCGAAGTTGCGCATCTGGCGTTGTTTGGTGTTGCGACCTTTTTGTTGGCCAATGATCATCACCGACTGACCGTCGATTTTGGCCCAGCCGCCAACAATGGCTTTGTCGTCTTTGATGTGGCGATCGCCGTGCAACTCCACAAAATCCGTACAGATGTTCTCGATATAGTCGAGCGTGTAAGGACGGTCTTGGTGACGGCTAATTTGCACCTTTTGCCAGCCGGTCAATTGGCTGTAAATGGTGGTTTGGGCTTCTTTGATTTTCTTGGTCAAGTGCTCAATGGTATCGCTCATGTCGAGCTTGCCTTGTGCATGGGTCTCTTCAGCCTTAATTAGCTGGGAGTGCATCTCAGCAATTTCTTTTTCGAAATCAAACCAGTTCGTGTTCATGGTGAGTCAATGCTTTTTTTCCCGGAGTGGCTACCGGTGGTCAAAGGGGGGCTTGGGTGATTATACCCAATCCATCGCCATGGCCAAGCCGCCGAAGAAGGTGGGCAGACCCAACCAGAAGCCCTCGGGGCGGAACATGGTCAACAAAACGAGGGCTACTCCGCTAACGAAGCAAAGGGCCCAGTAAGCTTTGGTATTGCGCTTTTGGTTGCTCATAGACGCTACGAAGATAGCCAATTACAGCGTTCGTTCATCCCAAAAACGCACAAATCGCTGCCCGGCTTTGGGTTTGTTTAGCAAAGACTGCCAGTCTTTGCCAAGGGCCATCTGTACCAAGGCCCAAGGCAAGTTCAGCCCCATGCCCTGCCAAGCAGAAGTGGTCCCTTGAACTCGGGGATTGATTTCTAGAAGTTTGGCCTGGCCCGATTCGTCTTCGCGGTGTTGGAAGCCAATCAAGCCGTGCAGGTTCAGGTGTTGGCCCAAGTCAGCGCAGGCCTTTTCGAGCGTCGGGTGATCAATGGCTTCGCCCGCAACCGAGATGCCACCAATCATCTTGTCTCGGCTTCTGACCCAAACCCCTAGGCACTGGCCTTGGTTGAACAGGGTGTCGATGGAGTATTCGCGGCCAGGCAAAAACTCGGCTAATAGGTTCGCTTGGGGCTGCTCTTCTGAGGGCCAACGGCCCATCCATTCGTCAAGGGTCATGGGCAGGGCACCCGCTTTTTGGTCGGCATAAGAAAGCTCGTAGGCTTTGGAGTCAATGATGCCAAAACCGCGACTTCCATTGCCCTGGCAGGGTTTGAAGCAAAGGCGATTAGTAGGGTATCCCAGTTGTCGCGCTTCAGCCGCCATGGCATAGCGGTTGTCGGCGACGGCAAAATTGGGAACAGGATGCCCAATGGCTTGAGCGGCTTTTGCTGTTTGGCCTTTGTCGAGAGCAAGTTTCAAGGAGCCTGCGGGAGAGATGGGCAGGGCAATACCCGCTTCGGCTAAGTCTTTTGCCCTTTCAGCTAAGGGAAGCAGTTCCCGAGTGGTGATCGGAAAGATCAGATTTACGTTTTCTTCTATGGCCCAATTCAATACGCTTTGAGCGTAGTTGGGATCAGAGCTGGGGAGCATAATACGAAAACCATCAGCCAAAGATTGGCCATAAGCTTGTGGGTTTTGATCACCGGCTAAAATGCGCACATCGCCGCCGGCTTTTAAACAACGAACGATGCCTGAAAAACCGGGACCTCCAGCTCCAGAAGGAATCAAAATCGTTGTGCTTGTTTGGCCCATGCTTCGCTTGCGAAGGTAGCAAAAAAGGCCCGCCTGTTGGGCGGGCCTTCTAGTGTGTATCAATGGGGTTTAGTTCGCAAAAGGATTGCTGAACTTGGGATCGGTGATGAAGGTATGGTCGGTTAAGGTGAACAAGAAAGCCTTCAAGGCATCTTTTTCAATTTGCGTCATGTTCATGTGCAAGGGCTTTCCATCAGCACCCTTCAAGTTTTCGTCCAAGGTGGGATGATTTTGGATGCCACCGCTGTAGTGGTTCAACACTTCATCCAAGGTTTGGAAACGGCCATCGTGCATGTAAGGACCGGTCAACTCGATGTTGCGCAAGGTAGGAATGCGGAACTTACCGTCCATGCGACCTGCATCACCGGTGGTGATGTTCAAACCGATGTTGGCGGTACCAGCCGAAGCATTGGGGTTATCAGGAGTGGGGTTGCCGTAAGGACCCATGTCAGGATCTTGGGTTGGCAAGTCAGGGGCTGCGAAGTTTTCGCCATTGTGGCACTTGGAGCAGCGCATGCGCTCAGAGAAGAACAAGTCGTGTCCCATTTGTTCCAAAGCGTTGAACTGGGCCATGGGCTTGGGATTTCCATTGGCATCGGTAGCCATGACTTGGTCAAACTTGCTGTTGCGGCTGACCATCGAGTTCATGAAATGGCTCAAAGCCATCGCAATGCGCTTCTGAGAAATGGTTTCATCTCCATAAGCGGCCTTGAACAAGTCTTTGTAGTAATCGGTTTGGGCCAGCTTTTGCACCAACATGCTTTCGTTTTCCATACCCATTTCCACGTGGTTGAACACGGGTACCAAACTCAATTCCAAGGTTCCGCGAACGCGAGAATCCCAGAACATATTGCTGTGCAATACGGGTGTGGCCAATGCCATGGCATTGCGGGTCGTTTTGCGACCGCCAAAACCTGTAGAGACCATTTGGTTGTCAGAGAAACTCAAGGCTTGGTTGTGGCAAGAGGCACACGAAACAGTATTGTTGATGGACAAACGGGTGTCATAAAACAAGACACGGCCCAACTGCACAGAGTGATTGTTGATGGCTTCAATGCTTTGTTGCAGTTCAGCATTAAGGGTATTGGGTGCGAAACCGCCCATGTTACGGGGATCGGTGCTGGTAAAACCAAAGGCCAATTCCGACATTTTGGCTTTGACATCAAAGATGTTTCCACCGGGCAATTTGACTTTGAGATATTCGAATACGGTGGCGGGTAATTTGGGAGTGGTGAGTTTCACGGGTGTGGAACCACGATCGCAGCTTTGCAAGCCCAAAAAAGCTCCAGCCATCAAGGCGGCGCTGAGGACAATGCGTTGTACGGTGCTCGTTTTCATAAGGGTGTTTTTAGCGAACCATAGCGAAATTAGGTTAAAGTCGCCATCAGTCAAGCGATTTTGCGATAAACCCGAAAGATTTCGACCAAAGTTGCAAAAATTGCAAATGATAGACGGACAGTCCTATCAATGGCAGATATAGATAAAAAAGCCCGGTTCAACCGGGCTTTTTTGTTAATAAGCGAAGAGATCTTCTAGGCTCAGTGTCTGGACTTTGCCATAGGGCTTTAAGACCTTTTTGCTGATTTTGCGTTTGGATCCCACAACGCCAATCACGTAGGGATGCTGGGCGCTACCCGCGACGTGCATCTGGTGGAAGCTGTTCAAATCAGCCATGGTCAATGGGCTCAATTCGGTCAGGGTTTCCATGCGCGGGCGGGTGAACTCCTCGTCTGAAGAAGCACCGTTGTCTTCCAGGCTCCAGTACAAAGAGTTGTATTGGCTGCGACCGATGCGCTCGGTAGAGATTTGGTTGATCACCGCATTGCGAGCCCCTTTGAGGACCTCGTCGTTCAAGGGCAGGCTCTTCAACAATTCGTTCATGGCTGGAATGGCATCGGGCAGCTTATCGGCTTGGGTACCCATGCGGGCATAGGTAAAATCGGGTTGCTTGAACAAGAGGTTGCCGGGGTAGGTGGCATTGCAATTGTATCTAGCTCCGCAACTGTAGGCCAAGGCTTTGGCTTCGCGAATGTTTTGGAATACCACCGAGCTCATGTCACCACCAAAATACTGGTTGAACAACTGCACGGTTCCCAGCGAGGTCATGGGCAGGTGCTCACCGGCTTTGTACCAAGTCAAAAGGGCACGCACCATGTTGTAATGAACAAAATAAACCGTCGGTTCGGTATGCGTTTGAACCCTGTAAACGGGGTTTTCGTAACAGCCAGGGAAGGCTTTCAAGGTGGGGCTGAAAGTAGCCGGAGCTGCATGAGCGCGCTCTACCATGTCTTGAACATCGCTAGAGCTAGCCGGACCGTAGTAGGCCACATCGAAGGGGCGGTTCCACAAGTCTTTGATGCGGGCCACCATGTCGCTGGCGTGCAGGGATTTGAGTTGGGCCTCGCTCAAATGGCGGGTATAAGGGTTCTGGGGCCCGTAAATCATGTAATTCATCAAGGCACCGTTGATGGTGTTGGGATCGCGCTTGGCGTTTTCACGGTCAAACAAGATCTGAGCCACCATGTTTTGGAAGGTTTCTTCCTCTACTTCGGGTTGAGTCAACAATTGTTCAACCAGCATCAAGGCGCGCTCCATAGATTCTTGAGGGCCGCTGAGGTTGATGGACGAATACAAGTTGCTGCTGCCTACCGACAAATCGCAGCCCAAACGGAACAATTCGGTAGACAGTTCTTCGCGGCTGAAGCTCTTGCTGCCGCAGTAATTCAGGTAATCCAGCGCCAGGCTGCTTTCCATATCCAAGTAATCACCTCCCCAGTAGCGCAGAGTAAGGTCAAACAGGCGGTTGTCGCGGTTCTGGGTGTACAAGAATTCCACGCGATCGCCATAGCCCTTGCTGATTTGCACCTCTTTTTTGATGTTCACGAATTCGGGCAAAATGGGCTTGGTCGGCATGGCCATGAACTGCTTCAAGAAATCGCTTTGCTTGTCGCGGTTCAATTCAACGGGGTGAATGGCGGGCTTTTCAATTTTGGGACTGGCGGGAGTCTCGCCCAAACGCTTGTACACCACGCAGTAGTCTTGGTTCAACAGGGCGTTGGCTACGTCGATCAAGGTGCCGGTGCTGATCTTGGCTTGGTCGGCCAATTCGTTGGCGACCTGGCGATAGTCCAATCCGTTGACAAAGGCAGACATCAAGAAGTAGGCGCGGTTTTCGTTGCTTTCAAAGCCCTGAATGCGGCCAATTTCCTGGTTCAAAATGATGGCTTGAATCAGGCTGGAATCGAAATCGCCGCGGCGAATTTTATCGAGCTGAGACAAGAGCAAATCGCGAACCTCTTCCAAACTTTGACCCGGGTTGGGCCCTCCACCCATGATAAAGGTACTGTAGTCCTTCATCTCGTCGATGTAGGTATAGGCATATCCCAATTTTTGCTTCTGCACGAGGTTGAGATCGATCAATCCGGCGCTGGAATTGCTCAAGAGCATATCGATGAGTTTGATGGCGGCCAACTCGGCGGTACCAGCTCCGGGAATGCGAAACCCGATGGTCACGTCTTCGGCATCGGGCCCTGTTACATCGTAACTGCGGGGGCTATTGCGGTAGGGTTCCATTTCATATGCATAGACAGGAACGTCTTTGGCCTGCATGTAGGAAAAGGCCTCCAAAACCTGAGCAGCCGTTTGGTCGGGATTCAAATCACCGGCCATGATGACGGCCATGTTGTTGGGTACATAATAGGTATAGAAGTAGTCGCGAATGGCGTTCAATGAGGGGTTTTTCAAGTGCTCAATGGTACCAATGGTGGTTTGCAAGCCGTAGTTGTGGTGGGGGAACAAATCGGCGTACAGGGTTTCCCACACGCGGTCGCCGTCGCTGTCCAAGCTGATGTTCTTTTCTTCGTATACGGCCTCCAATTCGGTGTGGAACAAGCGCAGCACGGGGTTGCGGTAGCGCTCGCTTTCCAGTTTCAGCCATTTTTCAATGCTGTTGGAGGGAATGTCATTGATGTACACGGTCATCTCGTTCGAGGTGAACGCGTTGGTGCCCTGAGCGCCCAAGGCCTGGCACATTTTGTCGAACTCGTTGGCAATGGCCCAATTGGCCGCCAGTTGCGACACCGAGTCAATGGCTTTGTAGGTCGCTTTGCGCTGTGCGGCATCGGTCTGCTTGTTGTAGACCTCGTACAAGGCATCGATTTGGTCCAAGTAAGGCTTTTCTTTCTCCCAATCCAAGCTTCCGTATTGATCAGTGCCTTTGAACAGCATGTGCTCGAGGTAGTGGGCCAAACCGGTGTTGCTGCTAGGGTCGTTTTTCGAACCCGTTTTCACCGCCACCATCGTTTGAATGCGGGGTTCAGCATGGTTTTCGGAGGTGATCAAGGTCAACCCGTTTGATTTGAAGGTGTAATAGCGAACCTTCATGGGGTCGCCCAAGTATTCGCGCATGACCCAATCAGCGGTTTCTTCCTCGTGAAAGGTTTCCAGGCGGGTTTGGGCAGAGCTCAGGTTCAATAAGGAGCTGAGCAGCAGTAAGAAGCCAAATTTTTTCATAGGCCTGGCAAAGATAAGGTCTGAACAAGCCTCCTTGGCCGGCAGATGATGGACTCCATGGTTCGGTTTGTCATAGCAAGCGAAGCGCTACCTTTGTCCCCGTGTCTTTCGCCTTGATCGCCCTTGGAAGCAACCAAGGCCAACCCTTGAAGCAGTTGGCCCAGGCCCAGCGCCACATTGCCCGGCGCATTGGGCGCATTGTCAAGGCCAGTTCTGTCTACCAAACGGCGGCCTGGGGCCTGGAAGACCAACCCGATTTCTTGAATCAGGTTTTACTGGTGGAAACCCCTTACCCCCCCTTGTTTGTGTTGAAGACGGCTTTGGAAATCGAGCGGCAAATGGGGCGGCGGCGCATCCACAAGTGGGGCCCTAGAATCATCGACTTGGATTTGATTTTGTTCGATCAAGTGAAACTGGATCATCCTAATCTGACTTTGCCCCACCCTCACATGGCGGAACGAGCCTTTGTGCTCATACCCGCCAGCGAAGTGGCACCCAACTGGCGACATCCTCTCACTCAGAAAAGCTTGCGCGAGCTGCTCAAGCATTGCCCTGACTCCTTGAGTGTTCGAAAACTGGCCTTATGATGGTGCTTCCATTATATCTTCTCCCACCCGTAGAATGGTACCGAGCAGGCATAGAAGCTGGAGGTTTTTATGTGTCAGTGCAAGAGCCGTATGTCAAGCAAACCCTGCGCAATCGATACCGCATTGCGGGCCCCAACGGGGTTCAGGCCTTGAGCGTACCGGTGCAGGCCGACTCTGCTCGGGGCGAATTGAACCAGGTGCAAATTGCCTATGCCGAGCGATGGCTTTCTGAGCACAAACACGCCTGCCAAGCCGCCTATGGCAAATCGCCTTTTTACGAGTTTTACGATTACCGCATTTGGGATTTGTTTGAGGCTAAGCCTGTGCATTTGCTGGATCTAAGCCGGCCTTTGTTGGAGCGCTTGCATGGGTTTCTACAGCTCCATGACCTGCCATTGCAGTTTGTTCATCAGCCTCCTAGCATGGATACTTTTCCAGAAGTTAGTGAGAAGTACCCTCAGGTATTTGAAGACCGACATGGCTTTCAGTCGGATTTATCTGTGTTGGATTTGCTCAGCAATCAAGGGCCCATGGCTGGGGAGTGGTTGGGGATTGATGGATAATACGGAGCCTTTGTTCGATTCTTTAATAAGATAAATGGCTCTTTATGAATTTTTTAGTTTTCTTATTGATATTAGCGTTTCTTTCGTTAAAAATTATTTTTATGAAAAATTTATTAATTATTAGTTTAGGAGCATTGGCTCTTGGAAGTTGTTCGGTGGTTAAGCCTACTGCTGTTTCAGCTTCTGCAAAAACTCTAGACGTAAATCAGCCTGGGTTGTACGCTTCACCTACTGTAGCAGATCTGGTGGTTGACACAGTAAAAATCACAGGGGTTGCTCATGGGGTAGTATCTCTTGATAAATCGAATTATAACTCCGTGAATAAAAATCTTCAGATTGAAGCTGCATCCAACGCAATTTCAGAAGTTAATGCTGATGTTCTGGTTGAGCCAAATTACAGATCTGTTATGGACGGCAATGACTTAACAGTCACCGCATCTGGATACCCTGGGTATTATCGAAATTTCCACACTTACACAGAAGCTGATAGTATGGCACTTTTGATGAGTTATTCTAATAAAGTGAATTCTGAATCAGGGAAAACGGATGGATCTATTACGTCGAAAAAGAAAATTTCCAAGGGTGTTTGGATCGTTGCTGGTGTTGTCATATTGCTTTCACTTCTTATGGGAGGGTAAATTGTTTTTTATGGTAACAAATCAACGGATAAATAACCCAATAAAAAGGATCATTTAGTCTTATTCTATTTCATTTTTGAACGGGGCGGTTGTTTTAATAATCGCCCCTGTTTGTTTGTGACTCCATACCGTCGATTCCAAGGAAGCTAGAAACATGCACATTGGTCGAGGTTTTAAGTCTCAGAAGACTTCTAGTCTTTAATGGTTTCATTGATTACCGTTGATCAGTCCAGTTGCTGGTTGTTGCCATGTGGGTCATTTGGAATGATCATTTTTCAACGGCTGGCCTATCGCATTTCACAGATAGCGGGCAATTCTACCAAGTTCTTATTTTTGCCGGCGATATGATTCGATCGATTGTTTACAGATTGATAGCGGGGAGTTTTTTCATTTTTGCCATAACTGCTGTATATATCTGTGCCTATTTACCGGATAAAGGGTATTTCGAATCTCTAGGTTTAAAAACAATAGAGGTAGAATCGCCAGATATGTCTGCGATTGCGGGTGTTGATACTCTGGATTTGATGGTTCCAACAATATCAGTTCCTGACTCACTCTTGAGCCGCGATTCAATCTCTGGATTGGATACCATTTTGGCACAGTTGAACACAGAATGGAATGTTGATATGGGTTCATCAGACTCAACGAAACAATTTAAAATTGCCTTAATAGGGGATTCGCAAGCCGGAGGATTGATTCGATTTTTAAACAATTATTGCCAAGAAAATAATTATCGATTTTCTTTTGCTGTCGTTTGGTATTCAGCATCCATTTTTAACTATGCCTATGCTGATACTGTTCAAAAGATCTTGAATAAATTCAAGCCTGACTTTCTACTTGTTTCATTGGGTCTGAATGAGTTATGGGCAAGAGATTTGGAGCGCCGCAAATCAGCTGCAATAAAGTTCCTTAAAAAGATCGAACACATTCCCTATTGCTTCATTGGTCCAGCGAATTACATGGAAGACAAGGGAATTAACGATGTATACGCCAATTGTGTTGGCGACGGCAAATTTTTCCTGTCAAAAGACTTAAACCTTCCCAAAGGAGGTGATGGACGGCATCCGAGTACAGAAGGATACAAAATATGGATGGATACCATAGCAAAATGGATGTATACTGAATCGGTGTATCACATAAAAATGGTACCACCGAGTCAAAAATACTCACTTCAAAAGATTAAACGGATTAATTTAAATGCAGCTAAATACAAAGGCTATTGAGTTAGCATTTCACAACTGGGTTTCTTCATTTTCTTTAGGGGAGTTCATTTCCCCATCCCTTGAAAAACCATGGTTTTTTACAGAGTTTAGTTTTTTACTCCTATTTGGTGCTTTTTTAATCTTATATAGTTTTCTTAGCCTGAATAAATCACTGAGAATTTCATCAGTAATTGCGTTCAGTTTATTCTTTTATTATAAATCAAGTGGGGTATTCATTGCGATTTTCATAGCCTTGATTTTGAGCGACTTTGTTTTTGCGTTAATGATTCATCGGAACAAGGTTAAATGGGTGAGAAAATTGATGTTGTTTGTTTCGGTTTCTTTCACACTCTCGTTTTTGTTGTATTTCAAGTATGCCAATTTCTTCATAACGAATTATAACCAGCTTGCATTCAATAAAATGGAAGCACTTGACCTCTTTTTGCCCATTGGGATTTCCTTTTATACATTTCAGTCCATGTCATACATTATTGATGTGTATAGACATGAAATACAGCCTAGTCGAAATGTTCTGGATTATGCATTTTATATGACCTTTTTTCCGCATTTGGTGGCAGGTCCCATTGTTCGAGCAAAAGATTTTTTACCCCAAATCTCGAACCCAATTAAGTTTGATGCTTTTCTTTTTAATGAAGGATTTTTGCGCATTTCAATCGGGTTGCTAAAAAAATTGCTATTAGCCGATTACTTAGGAAAATATGTTGATTTGGTTCACCAATCTCCAGACCAATTTTCAGCTTTTGAAAATACCATTTCGGCTTATGCTTATACGTTTCAGATTTACTTTGATTTTTCGGGGTATTCGGATATAGCCATTGGAATAGCGTTGTTGTTGGGGTATAGGCTGACTGAGAATTTCAATTTGCCTTACAAGTCAATTCGATTGTCTGAATTTTGGCGGAAATGGCACATATCGCTGAGTACCTGGCTTCGTGATTACATATACATTCCCCTTGGAGGCAACCGAAAAGGACAAGTTTCCATGTATTTGTTTTTGATGATCACCATGCTTTTGGGTGGGTTTTGGCATGGTGCTGATTGGAAATTTGTACTCTGGGGTGCTTTGCACGGATTGGGTTTGGTGTTGGACAAGTCTTTTCGTTGGCCATTCCAGGGTCGTTGGCAGACATTGAAAGCTGTATTGTCTGCTATCTTCACGTTTCATTTTGTTGCTTTCTGTTGGATATTTTTCCGAGCCGAGAGCATGGAGTTTGCATTGATACAAATCCAACAGATTGGCCAGGGTTGGCATCTAACGGATGCAGCGAATTTCTATGTGGCCCGTACGGAATGGTCGATATTTTTCCTTTCAGCTGTTGTGGTGTGTTTTGCTCCTAAGCGCTGGAGTTTGTCGCTTTGGAATTCCTTGTTGAAAGTACCAGTTTTTGCATGGTTTTTGGTATTGCTTATTGTGTTACAATTCATCGTTCAATTCAGGGATGAGGCAGTTCAACCCTTTATCTATTTTCAATTTTGAGATTATTTTTTCTGATTGCCTTTGCGTTTTTTCTATCCTATTGTTCGGCTCAGGTAAGGGTTTTGAATTCTGATTTGTTCTCTAGTTCCGAGCATTTAGACAGTTGCCTATTGCGTTTGTACAGCCCTGAGGAATATCCAGATTTCAAGGTCTTGCATATTGGTGATAGCCATGTTCAAGGTGTTTATTGGGGAGGCCAATTACGGGAAAGACTTTCTGAAAATAGGAATGCAAAGCAATCTGGATTTTTATTTCCGTACAGTGCAGTGAAAAGCTATGGTCCAAAAGGATTAAAGGCAAGTTTAACTGGAAATTGGATTGGCGGAAACTGGCTTAAGGAAAATGGGATTACAGAATTTGGTCTTGGGGGGTATTCCTTAAAGGCGGTTGATGAGTCGGCTAAGATTGACTGGCAAATAGAAAAGACTTTATTCGGTGATACTGTTCGTTATGTCGGAATTTGGCACAAGGGAAATATGCGCATAGATTCTACATTTTTATTGTTGAATCACCGGTTAGTAGAAGGTTGCAACATTCAATATTCTCTGTATTTAAACACCACCTTGAAACGTGAATTTTCATTGGAATCGGGATGTGATGGGTATCAATTTTTCGGATTGAATTTGGCGTCTGATACCGATGGCTTTGAATACCATAAATGCGGCTTGGTAGGCGCTCAATTCACTCATATGATTCAAAGCGTAGACCAATGGAAAAATGAATTAAAACTGTGGAACCCTGATTTGGTCATTCTGTCTTTTGGCACCAATGAGGCGTATAATGGCTTCATGGATACGTTGGCGTATGAAAACAAAGTTCGGGATCTCATGAGGGCTTGGAATGATGAACAGCCTCAATCTTCTTTTATGGTAACCGCACCTCCAAACACAAGTTCACGAAATCGAATTCCACCGTATGAAAATTTTATGATTCGGGTCTGGCGTCGGCAATGTTTAGAAAATGGATGGGGGTATTTCGATTTGCATGAAGCAATGGGTGGGGATAGCAGCTGGAGCAAATGGTTGAAATTGGGTTATATGGGGACTGATCAGTTGCATTTTAAGAGTTCTGGTTATTCCCTACAAGCCGATATAGTCGTCCATTCTATTCGATCGTATGTTCGTGACAAATGGCCAGGGGTTCAGCTCGTTGAAGAAGATTGGGAAAGGGAAACAGAGGCGCTTTTGGCCTCAATTTACACAATGAAAAATCCCCTCTTGGACTCACCGCCCCAAGCCAAAACCAGAACTCATGTGGTTAGATCAGGTGAGACGCTGTCGAGCATTGGCCGAAAATACGGCATTCCATATACGGCCATTCAGAAGGCCAACAATCTTAGAGGAACCACCATTTATCCTGGGCAAAAACTGCGAATACCCCATTAGTGAATGATGCCTCAATGGTTATGTCTAGTGAAAAAACTAGCGAAATGGCGGCTTTAATGATTGAATCGGTTTCTAAACTTTTTCATTCTGGCTGAACTTTGCTGAATGGCACTTTGTGTGCGATTTTTCAACAGAGCTTTCAATCCATTTTTGTCTTGATTTCGTATCAAATTTGAGATGTCTTGAGCATCTTCTTTTACTGAATTCAAATAATCCTCGGCTTTAGCAATGTCGTTGTGAAAGACACTTTCAGCGAGCATATTTTTTATCTCTGCATAGCTATTCCCCATGTAATACCATATTACCACCTGTTTGAATCGTTTCTGCTGTTCTTTTGATCCGAGCTTTTCTGGATTTTTTCGGGCCAAATAAGCATCAATGCTTTGCTGGTGATTGCCGTAAAATCTTAGCGCTATATCTAGGTTTTTGGGTGCTTTTTCCAAAGGCCAATTATCATCAGTACCGGGCAATTTCCAGCCGGCATTGGTGCAAGCGGTGCTGGCGTTCCAGGCGGTATTCGATTGGGCTGGTACATAAACTGTATAGGGTTCAAGCATTATCAAGCTTTGACCTCTTGGGTTTGGGTTTTTGAAAAATGTTCCTGCTGGTACTTTGACGTGCAAATCATTTTCAGATTGATTGACAATGGTAACTTTTAAAGATTTGTATGTTTTTAGGCCCGTACCTTTGATGCTAATAATTCGGTTTTTTACCAAAGACTCAAAATCATTCTTTATTTCTTTATTCTGAGTTTTTTTCTCGACATTTTTAGCTGATTTCTCTGCACTATTAGGATTGCAAGAGCAGAAACCAGCAATGATCATTAAGAAGTTGATTAATGTGATTTTATTGCGCATTTGATTGATTTATTGTTTAAATTTAATAATGGGGTTTTTGACCAATTACGTTTCCAGATGGGTAATAATGACAGACGGCAAATGACCCATATTTTCCTGTGACTTCGGCACATCCAACGTGCGTTGTGTTTTTCCATATGACTTGGGTGTAATGCCCAAATTCTTTGTAATTCTGAAACGAAATCTCTTCTCCATGGTAATATTTCTTTTCTCGGATGTACGATTCAATGGCCCATTTTATATTTTCCGGAGTATGAGAGACAGCAAAAGCGCAATTTTCTCCAATACCATTTCTATTCGGGCTATGGTATAACATATTCGAATCAGCCAAATGAGTGGCCCACTGAGCGGCTGACTCTTCCAAATTAGGGTCCCAGATTAAATCTCGGTTGTACACCAACCTCCTTTCGACGTTGTGGGCTCGTAGAATCATTTTTCGATCATCGATAGTGTAATTTCTTCGCCCCCATTTTATTGAATCTTCTCGGGTATAATAGCGACTGGCATTAACCGTATCAACAGCATAGGGAAGTATGAATTTGCCTTTTATTATATCTTCATGTTCTTGGTAAGGTTCCAATAAAAATATAGCAAAGCTCTCTAATGCGACCATATGGTACCGAAAACCAACAGCATGATATTCTTTTTTACCAGTATCTATAAAAAACATCCAGTGGGGCAAATCCGTTTTGGGATCAAAACGATATGACATATCATCATATAACATTTTATTGGCAGCGCCTGTCTTTAGAGTTCGATTGAAAAGATCGAAAGCCCAGGTTCCTTCGTCCCCATTAAGTGCTTTGCTACCTGTTATACTGACATACTTATCAGGGTACAGCCAAGCTTCTTCAAAACCCATTCCTTGAGCACATTGAAAATAAACTTCCTGGGTGGCCTTATAATTGATTTGTATTTGTTGGGCTTCAACAGCCATGCTGTTTAACCCAATCATGAATACAGTTTTTATGAGATTTTTCATAATCCACTTACTTTTAGAATTGAAGAAACTTACTCATGTTCTGCTGGTGAATTCGCTTTCTCAAACAATCATGAGTCAAACCAATGACATAAGCCATTCTTATGGTCATAAAGTGCGGCCCTTTGCGTATGGGCTGCATGCCGTATTCAATTCCACCCATTAGTCGGTTGGTTGAGAATTTTAACCCTCCTTTAACTAGGCCGTAAGAATAGCTGGGTATATCTCCGTTTACTGGCTGTCGAACGAAATCAACCCCTATCATAGGTGCAACTTGGTGTGCCAAATAGGCATGGTGAAATCCCGTTGGTGTGATATCTAACTTGCATGTAGAAGGAGCACCATCATTCAAACCAAGTTGCAGAGATAAACTAGCCGGAGGTATTGTGTTTTCTATCCCAATTGCTTGGAATGCTTGTCCTGTTTTTGGATCAAAACTAGCACTTCCAGCAATAGCAATCACTTGGCTTTTAAGGCCAGGGATGCTGCAAACGAATATCCCTGCCATCATAACGATTTCATTGAACTTAGTTTTCATAACCGTATCATTTTTAATCCTCCACCTTTGTTTGCTGGGTATCTGCCAAACATTTCTGGGTCAATCAATACTCTTTCTGGGTCTTGCCGGTAATGATCTTGTGTCTCATATATCTTACCATTGCTTCCCACAAACCCAATTGCACGTGCTTGGGTTATCGGATTGCCGTTTACAGGAGGGGTCCAATATCGTTCACCTATTAAATTTTTGCCTTTTCCCCAACTAACCAGCCCCAGTTTCTGCGCAAAGATTTCTGCGACCTGGTCATCGTACGTGACAAATATGGCATTGCCAAAATTGAAGTAGTAACAATCTCCTCCCTCGCCAAAGCCAAATCCAATTGAGTTTTCTCCCTCATAGAATTGAGCATCGTCAGTACCCAATTCTATCATTGCCAATACTTCCCTTATATGGCTTATGCTAAGAATGGGGTCTCGTTCAATCTCAATACCATTTGACAATAGTACAAACGTAGGGTAGGCACTCACACCATATTGCTCGGCTATCTCAGAATATTTCTCAGCATCAATTTTGATGACAAGGAGACTATCTGGGAATGCTCGTTTTATTTCATCAACCAATGGTGCTCTCTTGGCGCATGGGCCACACCAGGTTGTAAAAAAATCCAACATCACAAGTTTGTGATTTTGAACGGTAGAATTGAAGGCTATGGAATTGCTTACGACCGGATCTGATACAAGACCATTGTTGTATACAGTTCCTTCTTCCCAATTTCCAAATTGCTGAGCATTGAGGTGAATGAAAAAGCTGATTAGAATGAGGAAAACAGCTGTTTTTTTGGGGGTGCCTTTCGGCGGTGCAATTTGTTGTTTCATGTTTTGCATCAATTAAATTAAAACTCCCTTCTACGGTAAGATCGAAATTTCGTACTTCTGGAAGGTGGTAATAATCAATGCATAACAAGTCCTTTCTCTTAACAACAGCGTTTTTGTTTGATTTATTGTGTTGGGATAAAAAAACAAGCTTGAATGGCGGTTTAATAAAAATATTGAGCTTTCATAAAAGCAATATCGTCTGTTTGCGATTTAAATGCGGTTTTTCCTTAGTTTTTCATAAATGAAAAAGTTCTCTATTCTCTATTTAGCCTTCTTTGGCATTTTGTTTTTTCAGGGATGCTCACAAGCCCCCAAAATGACCGACTGCATGGCTTATCAAATGCAAGTCATGGGTTTTGACAATTTCAAAGGGACTGAATTGGAAATGGAATGCATTGAATATTATAAAAAAAGTAATCCCGATGGGGAGATTTCCAGTTCTGATATGCTTGCTTTCTTTCAACTTAAATTGCAGGAATCGGGTTTTTTAAAAGGTGATGTTAGTCCATTGGATTATGAATTGACGCAGGGTAAGGTTTCGTGTGTTCCATGTGCTGAGAAAGAACAGATGGCAGCCATTTTGCAATATTTGTACAACCAAGCGAAATCAACCGAGAATCTTTCTTTAGGGGGAGCGAATCGGAATGCTGTTGCTTCAATCAAAGGTTCTGAAATGACGGGCTCGGTTTCGATCAAGGAAGAGTTTGCCAATCCTGTACAAAATTTCAACGGTAAAGCTCATGCCTTAAACACAGCTAAAGCCCAGTTGGTTCCAATGGGATGGTCTGACAAAGGATTGTTGGCCTATCGATACACGACTTCCAACAATTCGGAATGTGGTCAATCAGACTTTGTATACGTGATCAACTTGCTCAATGACAAGATCACCGCGACCCCATTTTCTTCGCGTTGTTTCGACGCTTCGCAAAATGGTAGGGCATTGAATTGGAGTACCGAAAAGGAATCGATCTCCAAAGAGTTATCGAAGATGGGAATCAAACCGGTGAGCCACTTCCCGGTTTCTGACTTGAAAACGGCAGTGAACTCAAAAGGGCAAGAATTTCCATTGGTGTTCAACGTATTGAAAGTTGATGGGTCCAAAATGAAGCTTCCCTCAGGACAGTACGGCTCAGAGTATTCCGTCACATGTACGTTCAATGGAGAAACAAAGGAAATTACAAAAGGGAAAGTTGCCGGTGACGTGGAGTATGTTGGATATTTTCAAAACCCTTTGGAAGATCGAATTGGAATCGTTATCCGAATCATGGGTTGGGACAATACCGGTAAGCGCACCGAAGAGTACAAAATCGTTGGCTGCCATTTGGATGAAGCCTCATTCGCCCCTCGTGAAATTGATTTTCGTTATTTCGATGAGGAGTATCGTCGGTATACGGCTACGATCAAGGTGAAACTTCTCAAAGGGAATTCTATCGATGTTGGTAGTTATGTGGTTTGTTACCGAGATGGAATATTAGACGGAAAATATTGGATTGCCAAACACCCCAATGGTACAGTTTATCTCGTAGAACGATTGGCTGATATTCGTAATATTAATGATTTGGATGCTATTCCCTCTAAGATTGATTTAGAGAACAAAGTAATTTCCAATTGGTAATTTACCTACCGTTCTTGCTGAAATGTTGGTAGTCTTTTGAACCTCTCCAATTGCCGCCCCAGCCCCATCCGTGATGTTTGAATATTTCTACAACTTGAGAGGATTGCGTTATTGTTCCTTTAGCGTCAGGGTTATAAGATGCCATTTCTGGTTGCGAATTTCCAGATTTAGAAACGTAGGGGTTTTGGAACGGATTGATATCAATGGCTCTACCATAGGCGTGTTGAGAAATTCGGCTTGAATGGGCTATGGTTCTATAATTGAAGCAAGAGGTGTTGTTATTGGCCATGGAACGATCATCACTCCAACCAAATTGGCATATGGGCCTTACGGATTCAATGGGGAAACGTATGGAACGTAGAGAATCGAAAATGGAGGATAATTCTGCTTGTACAGTTTTGTCACATACAAGCTGCCCTATGTGCAATTTATTGTCATACCCCCAGTGGGTAACGGATACAATGGTTAGATTGCGACGAATGGAGTCGGGTATGACATTGCCGCGCAAAGCTTCTTCCAGAGTCAGTCGAGAATCAACTATGGGGATTTCCGTTTTTACAGAATCAGCCTCACTGTTCTCTGTTGTGAATTTTTGTTCTGGTTGGGAATTTTGACATTGAGTAAAAATCACTAGGGCAGAAAGGAGAATGAATAATTTTTTGACCGACTTCACGTTTGAAATATGGGCGTAAAAATAAGAATTTTAGAAAAATGAAATTATTGAGAATAATAGCACCACATTCCTTTCTTTCTTTGATTGCAGTGGTGCTTTTCGCCGTGTGCGGGTGTGATTCAATTGAGTCGGGAACTGAAAAGAACGAGTCTGAAACGATGATGATTGCAGATTCGCAAAGGGTTGAAGATGGGGTAAAACCTACTGAACAGGAAAAGCCGGTAGAAAAGGTGATGCCACGATACAATTATGAAGGGGCAATTTCTGGTATTCCCATAAGGGCTCAAATCGAATACGGAAAAGTAGAGCATTACGGTGAATTTGAAGAAAAATGGGAATGCAGAGTTACAGGATATTATTACTACAATAAAATTGGCTCGCCCATTCCTTTGTACGGCTCGTGCAATTCATTTGGAAGAATTAATTTTGACTGCTCATTAGATGGTAATTCGGAGTCATTCGAGGGAAGTTTTGATGGAAGTATGTTCTCTGATTTTGCTGGAACATGGCAGAATGATAAGAAGAGTTTATCATTTCATTTGAGATCTATTGAGAATTAACCAAATTTAGAAAGACAATATTTCAATGATGTTAATTGATAACACGAGGAAAGCGAGCTATAAGATTTTATTGAGTTTGGCTACCATGCTGGGTGCCATAGTTTGGTCAGGGGTTCTTCAAGGCTCTTCTTTCAAAATGGCAGGATCCCGGGGTGAACGTTTTGGGTTGTTGGATTCTACGGGAAAATCTGTACCGATCAACTTTAATTCCGGATACAGGAGCTTTGTAGACTCTGTTGGAGCAACGCTGACTGACTCAAGCCGATTATTACTCGCCCAAGAAATTCTAAAAAATGATTCTTTCTTTTTCCGGAATTGGAACACTCAGTACGTACACATTCCAGAAAAATCACCGATTTCCGCGTCAGATTCTGTTGAATTGTATTTAATAAAAGAATCTGAACAGTTCTTTTTCAATTATTGGGGAGTGTTTTTTTGGGGATATGGAATGAGGTGGGGACGCATGCATAGAGGCTTGGATTTGGGTTTGAATATTGGAGATAGCGTTTACAGTTCGTTCAATGGAATTGTTCGATATGCACAATTCAACTCTGGAGGCTATGGTAATTGTGTTGTAATTAGGCATTTCAACGGGATCGAAACGCTTTATGGTCATTTGGATAAATTGTTGTGCGAGCCTGGCGACTTGGTTTTGGCTGGGGAATTGATTGGGCTCGGAGGAACAACAGGTAGAAGTACCGGTCCTCATCTGCATTTCGAAACGAGATACAGGGGAAATAGCTTCAATCCAGAATTGATCATTGATAAAAATTCCGGAAATCTATTTAGCCATACTTATAAGTTGTCCAAAAATGAGATTACTGATCCGGTATCAGCTAGTTCAGGAAGTTCTTCAAGCTCCCGGTATCATGTCGTAAAATCGGGGGAGACCTTATCTGGTATAGCAAGGAAATACGGTACAACCGTTTCCAAACTTCAACGATTAAACAACATTTCCAATCCCAATAAATTAAGGATTGGCCAAAGAATAAAAGTTAGATAATGAAAATTAATATTTTATTGATCGTTTCAGTGATAGTCATATCCTGCAATCAGAACAAATCATCTGTAGATCGGACTGAAATAATAGGCAATTCAACCAAAGATAGCGTTCCTTTAGAAGTTGTTCTAGACTTTCATAATGATTTTGATACTGTTGCTCAAATAATTTCGGGAAAATTGGCTTTACCAAATTTTAATCAAAAATTTTATGAAGGGTATTCTAATGCTATGAATAAAGATTTTGATAAAATTTTGAAAGCTCGTTTGGAGCCACTGTCTGATTGGTATGCGACCAATAGAAAACGGGCGAACAGAAAAACGGTCGAAAAAGTATTATACCCTTTTTCTGGTGGGGATTTCTTGCATGTAAATACGGTTTATCCAGAGGCTAAAGAATATACGTTATTGGCCATTGAGCCGGTTGGCCGTTTGCCACAAATTATGGATCTTAATACAAGCAATAAAGATTCCGTTCTTCATCAAGTTAAATATATGTTGAGAGACGTGTTTTTAAGGAGTTATTTTATCACAAAGAACATGCACTTGGACATCAAGGATCAACGGTATATTGATGGTGTACTTCCAATGATTACATGGGGCATTGGTATTTCTGGATATAGAATTTTAGAAGTTAATTCTGTTGCCATTGATTCTAATGGCCAGTTGGTAACGTCGCCTGCTGATTTTGAAAATCAAGTATTTAAAACAGGGGTGCAGTTGAAAATATGTAAAGAAGGGGAAAATGCGATCAAGACGGTCAACTATTTGTCGGTTGATTTATCAAACAATGGTTTGAAAAAGAATGAACCTCTAAGACGATTCTTGACCCAATATTCAGATGTAGGCTCATTTATGAAAGCAGCCAGTTATTTGTGCCATTACAAGGGTTTTTCAGACATTCGAAACATTGTATTGAAGAATTCAATAATTCACTTACAAGACGATACGGGAATACCATATGAATATTTTAACAATAGCGCACATACCTCGATGCTATTTGGTGTTTACAAAAAACCGATAAAAGATTTTAGTGAGACATTATTTCAGCCAGATTTGGTAGATGCCTATAACGACTCGTCCAAATACTTCGGGTCTTTACCGTTTTCTATGGGTTATCATTGGGCTTCGAAGTTTCAAAATCAAATGGTCTTCTATAAAAATTAATTCAAGTTATACTTTCTTTTATCTATTAATTTTCGAGTGTTGAGAAATAACGATCGGGTTGATATAGAATAAAGAAATTAGCTTGTTGAGGCGTCCACCAACGGCAAAATTTACTTCCGAAATCACTAACACGAATGCAACCAATGCTATTTGGAGATCCTAACATCCCTCTCGATAATTCCCGCAATGCAACTTCATGTATTCCATTTCCATGCATAGCTTTCGTATAAGCTGAATCGGGCTTCATTAGTAAAAAATTGGGCAATTCGGTTCTGCCTCTATAGAAAGTAACTTCATGATTGATTGCGCCTAATTTTAGGTCATGTAGACTGTCGAGTTCGTTGTAGTCACGTTGGGTTTCCCAATTTCTACTAGATATATGGTAAAGTGGGGCGTAATAATGCCTAAAATTTCCAATAGGTAGCAATTGGAAATGTGTACGTTCGACTGTACCATCTGGCGCAGTTGTCAGCTTTATGTCCAGTCTTTTTGAAGAGACGGCAAAGCGTGCGATGAGTTGAAGTGTGTCTTCGTGTGCCTCACATAAACAAACAGATTGTCCGGAGGCGAAGGATTGATTTCCTATGTGGTTTACGGCACTCTCAATGGGTTCTGAGTAAAATTTCCATACTTGATTGTAAAAGTTAAGGGCCTCCAATTGGGCAAAATCGCTAGAATCAATTTTTAAATCTATTTGAGAGTTTTTCTCACTTTTAGGATCATAATTGCTAAGAAATTCTTTTACTTTTTCAGAAACTTGGTCGAAGTCTCTAAGGTTTTCTATTGATGGGTAAAATTCCTTCACTCCTCGACTTTTCATTTCGTCATTTAAAGTATTGAAATCACCCACTATATACCTGTTTGCATAAGGATGATTTTGGCCTAAATGTGAATTGTACAATTCTGAATAATGAAAGCCCACACGAGATCCTTTAGGATAAAAGGTCGAATCCCTGAGTAAAGGCAAATAACAGGGATTTGTTCTTGAGATTAGACGTATTTGGTTTTGGCTAAGTTCAGATATTAATACGGTTTTAACTTCAAGTCTCGGTTCAGATTTCGGTAATTGTTGAATCTTAGCAATCTTGGTTTCATGACCTTTCCGAGATGTCCAATTTTTAAAAATGAAAAAACCAAAAATGCTAATACAACCAATGAAAAGGCTGTAGGTTATATTCTTTTTATACATTTTGATAGAACATTCAAATTTCAAAACTATGGATTGCAATAAAAAGCATTTTTATCAATTTTTTGGTCTAATACGCGTTGTTTTATTTTCCAAGGAGCCAGGGGGTTAGTGTTATATTGTTTATTTTGCATCGCAACTTCTATTTATAAATCCAATTTTGTAATGAAAAAAAGACTTTTTATTTATGTTTTAGGTCTATTGCCGTTTGTCGGGTTCGGACAAAATTTGTACACGATTAGTTCTAGCCAGTCACCCTATCCGTATTGGATTTACTTACCAGATAATTACAATGCTGATAGTGGAAATAATTGGCCTTTAATGGTTTTCTTGCATGGTCGATCGTTGAGCGGAACGGATTTGAATTTGGTCAAACGATATGGATTGATTGCGGAAGTGAGAAAAGGAAGGTCTTTTCCGGCGGTCATCGTAGCTCCCCAGGTAAGAAAGGGCCAATTTTGGCAACCAGATAGTGTTGTTAAGTGTATTCAATCAGTTATAGCTTCGAATAGCATCGATACCAATCGCATATCGGTTACAGGAATGAGTTTAGGTGGTTATGGTACGTTGCATACGGCAGGAAAATTTCCTGAAATGTTTTGTGCTGCCGCGGCCTTTTGCGGGGGAGGTAAGACAGCCGATGGGTGCAGGTTATCGACAATTCCGGTTTGGATCGCGCATGGTAAAAGAGATGAGGCGGTCCCTTTCAGGGAATCGGTAGTTATGGCGAATGCCATACGAGAATGCAACGATCAGAATCTGCGGTTCACAGAGTTTGGTCAATTGAATCATGGTGCCTTGGAGAGAATGTTCCGAACGGAAGAGTTGTATGAATTTCTCTTGGGCAATTCCAAAGGGTCTGCGACGTTTTTTCCGGACTTTCAACTTAACACAATTCAGTACTGAGGATTAAGAATGGAGTGTCATTCACAAAAATCTACGGTGAATTGTTTTGTAACAAATTGGTTTCCTTCTATTTTTACATTATTAACCTACCAAATATGAAAAATTTTAAAATACTCTCAACTGTTGTTTTATTCATTTCACTTGCTTTTGTGTCCTGTGGTCCTCCAGAAGAATTTGAAAAGGGAATGACAGAATTGTCAAATAAGAAGTTTTGTAAGGCCATAGGGGAGTTTCAGCGAATAGATGCTGAAGATAAAGAATGGCAAGATTCAGGTAAAGCGAGAATCAAGCAATGTTTTGTAGGCCTAATCAAGTCAGAAAATTGGGAAGATTTTGAAGAGGCGTGTAAAATGATGAAAGAGGACCAGAAATTTGTTGGAGGCATGCAGCAATCATTGGTTGATTACATCTTGAAAAAGGGTGAGTCTGATACAATGTCTTATGTTTTCGACCTTTTGGATGACAAAGAGAATGGATTAACAGATGAGTTAAAGGGACAAATCAGCAATCAGTATCTAACTAACATTCTCACGAATTACACGTGGCAAGGTGTTGGAGGCTTTGCGAATCATAAGGTTTATTTCAAATGGGTAGAGAAAGAGGTAAAAGGGAAAAAAACCAGAAATTTACATGGATACAGCGATAACTATTATGATGGATGGACCAAGGATATGCTCATGTATATGAATGTGAGGTATTCAAAAAATGGAAAATTTTCTATGGTTCCAAGAATGTGGCGTTCATGGTATGGAGGATCTTCATTTTTCAAAGGAAATTGGGGCACAATCTCAATACTATCGAAAGAGAAATTTAAACTCTATTACGGCGGGATGTCGAATTCACAATATTTCGTAAGAAAGGAAAAGAGAAATAATTAGGTAAAACGCAAATTGGTAGAATTCAGAAACACTTTTTAATGGCAGAATCCCCTACTGTGTTTTTCTGAATTAGTGTCGTTTTCCTAGTTGAAGTAGAGCCCCCTATTCATTCAAGATCTTTCATTTGGTAGGGCTCGTCCCTTTACCTTTGAATCGTGTCAATTCTGAAAAAGCTGGCTTCGCAGACTGCCGTCTACGGTTTGAGTACGATGGTCGGGCGATTCCTGAACTTTTTATTGGTACCCTTGTATACCGCCAAACTGGCCATGGTCGGGGACTACGGGGTGGTGAGTGTGATGTTCGCCTACGCCTCGTTCGGAGCGGTTCTGGCCGCCTTGGGTTTGGAGACAGGCTTTTTCCATTTCGCCCGCAAGACCGAAAACCCGGCTCGTGTTTTTGCTACGGCAGGCCATGCGCTAATCATAACTGGATTATTGGCGGTTTTGACTGCCAAGTTATTTGCATTGCCCATCATGGATTTGTTGGGCTATCCCGAACACCCTGAATACGCCTTGTGGTTTGCCATTATTTTGGCGGCCGATGCTTTGTCTGCGTTAGGCTTTGCCTGGTTGAGGCAGCAAGAAAAGTCCTGGGCCTTTGCCGCCGTGCGGCTGACGAACATTGGGGTCAACATCGGGGCCAACCTGTTTTTCGTATTACTCTGTCCCTATTGGGCTTCGCAAGGACACGAATGGGCCGTATACTGGGCCAGGCCTGAACAAATGGTGTCAAACATCTTCCTTTCCAACCTGCTGGCCTCTGTGGTGACTTTGCCTCTGTTGGCCGGAGCTTTTTCCAATTTGCGAGAAGGACTGGATAGGGGCTTGCTCAACGACATGCTGCGCTATTCTCTGCCTATGGTAGTGGTGGGTTTGGCGGGTATGGTGAATGAAACCTTCGACCGTATTTTGTTGAAGCACTTGCTTCCGAATGGAAGTGCTGAATACGAGGTGGGTGTATATTCGGCCTTTTACAAATTGAGCCTGTTGCTCACTCTTTTTGTTCAGGCCTTTCGTTTTGCGGCTGAACCCTTCTTTTTCAGCCGAGCAGGTGATGAAAAAGCTCCCGAAACTTATGCCTATGTGATGCGCTGGTTCAGCTATGTAGTCGGGTTTCTCTTTTTAGCCACTCTGGTATCCTTGCCCTTCTTGGGCCCCTTGCTGATTCGCAACCCCCAATATTTTGCTGACAACCGCGGCATGTCGGTCGTGCCCATATTACTAGCTGCTAATGTCTGCCTGGGTTTGTATTACAATTTGAGTGTTTGGTACAAGGTGTCAGGCAAAACCCAATGGGGAGCCATCATCGCTCTTGGAGGCGCCTCGCTGACCCTGGTCGGAAACTTTTATTTGATACCCCGTTTGGGCTTTGAAGGTTCGGCTTGGACCACCTTGGGAGCCTATGCCAGTATGGTCATTGCAGCCTACATTTGGGGCCAAAAAGCCTACCCCATTCCCTATGAGTTGGGCAAAATTCTGCCCGCCTTGATCCTAGCCTTCGCCTGTGGTTACGCAGTTCTTACCATGCCGGAATTGCAGTCATTGGCATGGATGGCCGTTCCTGCTTACCTCATGGGTGTTTGGTTGATCGAGCGCCCCTGGAAACGCATAAAATCGAAATCATGAAATCCTTGAACATACCCATCATCAACCGTTCTCATCACCCCTTGCCCTCACACGAAACGGAGTTGAGTGCCGGGTTGGATCTGCGCGCTTTTGTGAGCGATCCTGTGGTCATAGCTCCGGGCGAGCGCACCTTGATTCCCACGGGTTTGTTCATGGCTCTCCCCAGCGGATACGAAGCTCAAGTGCGCCCCCGAAGTGGATTGGCGCTCAAGCATGGCATTACTGTTTTGAATAGCCCTGGTACCATCGATGCTGATTACCGAGGGGAAGTAAAGGTGCTATTAATCAACCATGGATTGGAGCCCTTTGAAGTGAAAGACGGAGACCGCATGGCCCAGATGGTCATCGCCAAACACGAACGCGTAGACTGGACCTTGACTGACTCATTGGATGCAACTGAGCGCGGTGCAGGAGGCTATGGTTCAAGCGGGGTTTGAGACCTGCAATTCGTCAAAAGTTCACACTCATTAAACAAGTCTGAAAGGGAAAAGTGCCTTTGATTGGCGTACTTTGTGCCCGTTTTTGGCCCTAAAGCCACGAATACTATGAAACTAATCATTCCTATGGCCGGGCGCGGCAAGCGCATGAGGCCTCATACACTGACCACTGCCAAACCCTTGATTCCCGTTGCGGGCAAGTCGATTGTGCACTGGTTGATTGAAGACATCGCCGCTATGACCGACGAGCCCATCGATGAGGTAGGCTTTGTCATCGGTGATTTTGGTGCCGAAGTAGAAACCCAATTGTTGGCCATTGCCGATCAAATTGGTGCCAAGGGCCGCATTTTCTACCAAGAAGAAGCCCTGGGAACGGGCCATGCCATTCTCTGCGCCAAAGAATGCTTGCAGGGAGAGGTAATCGTGGCCTTTGCCGATACCTTGTTCCGCTCTGATTTCCGTTTGGATCGCAGCAAGGATGGGGTCATTTTTGTTCACCAAGTAGCCAATCCCGAGCAGTTTGGAGTCGTGAAATATAACCAAGAAGGTGTCATCACCGATTTCGTGGAGAAACCCACCGAATTCGTTTCCGATTTGGCCATTATTGGCATTTACTACTTCAATAGTGGAGAAACCTTGAATGCGGAATTGCAGTATTTGATTGACAATGACATCAAGGAAAAAGGCGAATACCAGTTGACCAATGCCATGGAGAACATGAAGCAGAAGGGTATGCAGTTCATGCCCGGTAAGGTTGACGAGTGGTTGGATTGCGGCAACTACGCGGCCACAGTTTACACCAACCAACGCGTGTTGGAAAACAAGAAAGAACAGTTTGGTCTGACCCTAGGGCGTTTCCCTGAGCATGTGCAGATAGTAGAACCTTGTTATATTGCCGAAGGTGTAGAATTGAGCCATTGCCAGATCGGGCCCCATGTGGCCATTGGCAAGGGCAGCAAGCTCGAACACTGCAACATCAGCAACAGCATACTCCTGAACGAATGCAATTTGACTCATTTTCAATGCCAAGATTCCATGATCGGAAACCAGGTTTCCATCGACGGGCGCAGCCAGGTCTACAGCATTGGAGACTTCTCTTCACAGGGTTGATGCTCTTCCTGCTTGGGTCTGTTAGGGCCCAGGTAGATTCAATTGCCGGGGTGAACCCTACGGCTCGCGAGGTGTTGACCCCTCTGTTGCAATTTGAACAAAAGTTCAGGGCCGCCGAGCTAGCGCGTCTGAACGGCGATGCCGAAAAGGCCAAATCGGCCTTTGCAGCCCTGTTGAGTTCCCAAGTCAAATCGGGTCCTCATTTGGCTCTGCCCGCTTACCGCTATGCCCAGTTGAATATGCCCGATTTCAAGGCTGCCTTGTATTGGTTGGAAAAGGCTCTGCAGTACAATGAATTTCAAGACACCGGTCTTTGGTTGGCGGTGTTGGATGCCCAAGCCGAGGTATACAAACAAATGGATGATCCCATGCAAGCAGCACTATGTTACGAGCAAGGGTTGGCCTTGACTCCCCGTTCCTATTCTCGCCATGTCGATGCCGTAGAAGCTTGGTTCAAGGCAGGCCAGACTTCCCAAGCAGAGACCCTATGGAAGCAGTGGGGCGAGCGATTTGGAAAAGGCCCGCAATGGCAATACTGGGCGACGCGTTTCATTGTCCCTGAGCGGGAAGCCCCAACCCAATCAAGCCCAAGCGATTTGATCTTTGTGGCTCCAGGTGGCGCCGAGCAGCGCTTGCAAGAATTGGCGGCCGAGATTCGTCAACATCCGACGGCAGCCGGAATGGAAGAGTTAGCCGCTTGGATGTACTTGAACGGCGAGGTAGAGGAATTGTTCGCTTTGGCTACGGAATTGGAGGCCTTGTACCCCTTTTCACCCGTACCTGTCAGGGTAGCAGCCCTGGCTCGATGGGCCAAAGCCATGCAAGAAGCCCAAACCTCAGGTTGGTTGTTGCCGCTTTTGAACGGATTGAGACCCTTGGCACAGCAAACCTTATCCATTTATGGCGCTGAATCTTTTGAAAGCCTAAACGAAAACAGGCCTTTGTACCAGTTCTTGCTGTACGATGATTGGGTGTTCTTGGCCGAGCAATTCAAAAAATTGGAGCAACCCTTGGAGAACCGAAATTTACAGGCCGAGTGGAAAATGGCACGCGACTTGCACAAGCAGCGCGGCTGGCCAATATCGGCTCGCTGCCAACCTTACATAATAGAATGAAAATGAAATACCTATTTCTCGCCCTTTTTATGATGACGGCCTCTTTGACTTGGGCCCAGCAGGATACGACTTTCTCTGACGAGTTGAACGCTGGTGACACTGCAACGATAGAATCGTCTGTTCACAACTGGGAGTATCTAGCCGCCCGATACGATGTCATGGCTGCGGGATTTGGTCAGGAAATGGGCCTCATATTGAGCGTTCGCATGCGAAGGGACAGCATTGTATGGTTCTCCATACAAGCCGCTTTAGGCATTCAAGTTGCCAAAGGCTTGCTGCGCAAAGACTCCTTTTTCATGATGGATTTGTACAACCGCAAATACTACAGCATGCCTGCTGAACGCATGACTGAATTGCTTGGTTTTTCCTTGCCATTGACAGCTTTGCAAGAGATGTTGATGAACCAAGAATCAGCCTTTGGGCCCTGTTTGTGCATGGCCTATGAGGAAGGAGCTCAAGGGGAAGCTTTACGAATCAAAGCCAAATACCACGGATTGGATGTGAGTTACCTCCCCGGCACCATCAATGATTGCAGCTGGGAAGACAGCAGCTTAGTGTACCGTGGCCGTTCGGCTACGTGGAAAGGCGAGAATGAAGCACGCACCTTGCTTCATTGTGCTTCTGTGAATGACCCTGCCAAAACCTGGCGTCTGACTTGGGCCTACGATGAATTTACTGAAGGGGATGGCATGAACATGCCTCAGTTTATTCGTCTGTTGGGAGGAGAAACGAAGGCATCCGCTCAGAATATCGTACAGGCCTCTTTGCGGTTAAAAACGGCAAGATTTACGTCTATACCTTCGTATCCATTCGCCGTACCTGATGGGTACGAGCTCGTGGAGTATTGAAGAATTGCCTAAAAATAGGATTGATTTGGATCGCCGCCTTCTGGTTGGTGAATTCGCTGCATGCCCAATCTCGTTCGAGTTTGGAAAAGAAACGAAAGAAGGCGGAGTCTGACATTGCCGCCAATCGTAAAATTCTCAAAACTACCCAAAAAGAAAAAAAAGCAACCCTGTACAGGCTGAATGCACTGAATCAAATTATTGTTCAAAGCGAACAGCTACTTCGCAATTTGCAAGAAGAGGTACAGGTATTGGACCTCGAAACTCAAAACAAACAGAAAGAATTAGACCGTTTGCAATTCGCCTATGAAAAGGAGAGGGTAAAATTAAAGAGGACAATCATTCAAGCTTATAAAACCCGAAAAGGGGGGCAAGAAGTTGCATTTTTATTATCGGCGAAGAACATTCGTCAAGTCATGCGTCGCATGAAATTCTTGCGAAAATTGTCTGATTTTAGACGGCATCAGATTGCGTCAATCAATGCACAAGCAGAAAAGGTGCAAACCACATTGGCCGAGTTGAATCAACTTAGAAAGGAGCGCTACGGTTTGTTGGGCAATCAACGGCTGGAAATGAACAGGCTCGAAAATGACAAGAAGTCCAAGCAGCAAATGGTGACAGCGTTGACTGGAAAAGAAGCAGAATTGAAGAAACGCATTGAGAAAAATCGCGCTAAAGTAGCCCAGTTAAATAAAGAAATCAGCAAGGCTATTGCGCGTGAAATTGAACGTGAACGACAGCGCCAGGCAGCGAAAAATAGTGCTCCAAAATCATCGGGAACGGCAAAGTCAAGTCCATCAAGTTCAACCTTGACACCTGAAGCACGAGCTTTGAGCGCTGACTTTGTTAACAATAAGGGCGGTTTGCCCTGGCCGGTTGAACGCGGTTTTATATCACAGAGTTTTGGCACGCACCAGCATCCGGATTTGCCGGGCATCACGACGATCAACAACGGGGTAGATATCACCACCCAATCGGGGGGAGAGGCGCGCTGTGTGTTTAAGGGAAAGGTATCGGCGATTTTGACCATTCCTGGCCAAGGCCAAGCGGTCTTGGTGAACCATGGGGAGTACTTTACGGTGTATACCCGGTTGTCAAAAGTTTATGTGGCCAAGGGCCAAGAATTGAGCTCGGGTACCAAACTGGGCCAAGTTATGACCGACGAAGAAGGCCGAACCATTTTGAACTTTCAAGTATGGTTGGGTCAGGCCAAGCAGAACCCTGCCTCTTGGATTCGCGGGCGATAAACCGGTTAAGTCCCACTGATTTTGCGGCTTCGGCCACAATCCCCTCATTGATTATCTTTGTTCAAGCATGAGCCAATCACAGTCCATTCAATCAGTCGCCGTCATCGGTGCCGGTGTCATGGGGTCTGGTATCGCCATTTCTTCGGTTTTGGCGGGGTACAGAACCCTTCTGTTTGACCTGCGCACGGAGGCAGTTGAAAAGGGGGAGGCTTATGTGCGCAAGCAATTGCAATCCTCATTAGAAAAAGGCCGCATCGACCAAGAACAGCACGACAAAGCGCTAGCATTGTTGCACCCTTGCACCGATTTCTCGGCCCTGAAAGCCGACTTCATTTTGGAGGCTGTGGTGGAGAAACTTGAAGTAAAGCGAGAGCTGTTCGCCAAGTTGGAAGCTCAGAATAGCCCCGATAGCATTTTGGCCACCAATACATCCAGCATTCCCATTACTCAAATTGCATCAGGGTTAACGCATCCGCAGAGAGTAGTCGGCGTGCATTTCTTCAATCCCGCCCACATCATGAAATTGGTGGAAATCATCAAAGGTGCAGCCACCTCTACCAAGGTCGCCGAAGCCAGTTTTTCCTGGGCTCAATCGCTGAAGAAAACAGCCGTATACGCCGCAGATTCACCGGGTTTCATTGTCAACCGGGTGGCCCGCCATTACTATGTGGAGGCCTTGAAAATGGTAGAAGAGGGAGTGGCAGATTTTGAAACCATCGATGCCCACATGGAAGCCTTGGGCTTTAAGATGGGTCCTTTTCGATTGATGGATTTGATCGGGGTAGAGACCAACTACTCGGTGACCTCCTCGATGTTTGAACAATTCAACTACGACTCCAAGTTTCGTCCCAGCCGCATCCAAAAGCAAAAGGTGGACGCGGGTCACCACGGCCGCAAATCAGGAAAAGGATTTTACACCTACGAATGAAATTTTGCGCCTTCATAGCAGCCTTGGGCCTCTTGGCCGTACAAGGTAGTTCTTGCAACGATTCGGCGCAGGTGACTCAGGCCATACCCAAAGGCCCGGTTAACATCAACATTGATCTCAACCTACCTTCCTATATGCACCTGGCCAATGTGGGCACTCATGCCTACTTAGAAGGCGGTGTGAAGGGAGTATTGTTGATTCACGATTACGACGATCAGTGGTATGCCTTTGAGCGGGCATGCGCTTTTGAGCCGACTTCCAGCTGTTCCATGATTTGGGCTGACTCCATCGAAATTCAACTCATGTGCGGTTCCTTCATTGGGGGTGATTTTGTCAAGTGCTGTGATAGCCGATACACCTATGCCGGCTTCCCCTTGCAAGGTCCAGCTCGTGGTCGATTGGCTCAGTACATTGTGCAGAGAAGCGCCAATCAGGTGTTGATTTACAACTGAGCGAAAGGCCAATAGTTACAGGGTTTTTTAGTCCAAACAGAGGCTGTCATCCCAGTGTGGAAATTTTGCCAAAAAGTTTTTTTTCTACCCCACTTCCTTATATTTGTTTTCTAACACTTACTCTAGTTCGAAACCATCTATGCAAAACAACTACTTAAGAAAAGGTATCCTGAGCGCCGCAATGGCGTGTCTATCAGCGGGTTCGTTGATGGCACAGGCTCCGGGCACACACACCCTGGAATTGACTGGCGGCTTCCGTGAATACCTAGGCGATATGGGCTCTTCGCTCATGTTTGCCAAATCTCCCGACTACCAAGGCGGTGGCGTTTCTTTCGGTTACTACGTGAACCCTGCCATTGATTTGGTGGGTGCTTTCTCGTTTGGTGACGTGGGATTCACCCGAAAGTGGGAAGATTGGGACCTTCGTACCGAATACCAGTATCAGTCTTTCCGTGCCAACACCATGGATTTGACCGTTGCTGCTCGTTTCAAATTCAACAACGGCTCTATTTTGGCCGAAGATGCCAAATTCGCTCCCTACATCCAGGGTGGTTTGGGTGGCTTCTATGCCTTCAGCCAAGTGCGTTGGGGTTATGCTCCCTACACCCAAGACGAAGTGTATTGGGACGTGACCAAAAAGCCTGCTTTTGTTGACATGAACGCCCAGGCTACCGGTAGCGCTGGTTTCAACTTGTTCTTGACTGACAAAGTTGCTTTGCACTACAGCTATTCCTTGACCTATACCTTCTCTGACATGTGGGACGGTGCGGTTGATGCATACCCCGATCCTGTTCACCCCATTACCCACAAGTTGTTCCGCACGAACGATGCTTGGGGTTACCACGGCATTGGTGTTACCTTCTCAATTGGTGAGTCTACCATGATGGGTGGAAGCAGCAAGGGTCCCAAAGACAAAGACATGGACGGTGTACCCGACAAGTACGACTTGTGTAAGAACACCGAAGAGCGTTACCGCAACTATGTGGATTCTAACGGCTGTAACGCTGATACCGATGGTGACGGCATTTTTGACGCCGATGACAAGTGTCCTGAAGTGGCTGGTAAAGCAGAATTCAACGGTTGCCCTGACCGCGACGGTGATGGTATCCAAGATTCTAAAGATGCATGTCCTGACGTAGCGGGTAAAGCTGAATTCGGCGGATGCCCTGATACCGATGGTGACGGCATTGCTGACAACCGCGACGAATGTCCCACCGTTCCTGGTTCAGCCATGTTCAATGGTTGTCCCGACTCTGACGGTGACGGCATCGAAGACCGCAAAGACAAGTGTCCCGATGTAGCCGGTGACGTAGCTGGAGAAGGCTGTCCAGATACGGACGGAGACGGTGTATACAATAACGTAGACAAGTGTCCTGATGTAGCCGGTATCGTAGCCAACAAAGGATGCCCCGAGATCAAGCCTGAGGTAATCAAAAAGATTGCTTTGGCGGCCAAGGGTATCAACTTTGAGACTGGAAAAGCGGTCATCTTGGAATCTTCTTTTAGCAATTTGGACGAGCTGGTCAGTTTGTTGAACGAATACCCTGAAGCTATGGTTGAAGTTCAAGGTCACACCGATAATGTAGGTAGCCCTGAATCCAACAAGACATTGAGCCAGGAGCGCACAGAATCTGTTGTACGCTACTTGGTTTTGAAAGGCGTAGCTGAAAGCCGATTGACGGCAGTTGGTTATGGCCAAGAAATGCCTATTGCCGACAACGGTAGTTCACGCGGTCGCGCGTTGAACCGCCGTGTTGACTTCAAATTGTCTTACTAAAAAAGCAAGGCTATTGCATAGAGGGGCCGCCGGCGAGAGCCGGCGGCCTTTTTTTTAAAAGCCTATGAAGACCAAAGAAGAAATAGTAAAAGACTGGCTGCCTCGCTACACCGGAGTACCCTTGGAAGGATTTGGATCCTACATTTTGCTGACGAATTTTTCGCAGTATTTGACCCTCTTTTCTGAGCGCTTTGGGGTGCCCGTACAAGGAAAAGACAAGCCGATGCAGTCGGCTACATCAGGCGATTTGAGCATCATCAACTTCGGCATGGGTAGTGCCATGGCGGCTACCTGCATGGATTTGTTGAGTGCTATTGAACCCAAGGCCGTTTTGTTTTTGGGTAAGTGCGGGGGCTTGAAAAAAATCGCCAAATTGGGTGATCTGGTATTGCCCATCGCCGCCATTCGCGGCGAGGGTACGGGCAGTGAATACATCATGCCCGAGATTCCGGCTTTGCCTTCGTTTCGCATGCAAATGGCCGTGTCGTCAACCATTGTGAAACACGGGGTGGATTATTGGACAGGGACTGTGTATACGACCAATCGACGGGTCTGGGAACACGACGAAGAATTCAAGGAATACTTGCGAAAGACACGGGCCATGGCCATTGATATGGAAACAGCGACCCTCTTTACCGTGGGCTTTGTCAACAAAATTCCTCACGGCGCTTTGCTCTTGGTGAGTGACAACCCCATGGTTCCGGAAGGGGTGAAAACCTCAGCCAGCGACCAGAAGGTTTCGGGTTCTTTTGTTGATTGCCATTTTGCCATTGGGGTGGATGCTCTGTTGGAATTGAAAGACTCGGGCGAGAGTGTGAAACACTTGCGCTTTGAGTGAGCAACTGAGTTTTGCGCACAGCGCCACAGCGCTTAACTTCGAAATTCTATGATTGCGCAGATTCTGTTTGCTGTGGCCCTTTTGGTAGGTACCTATTTTTTTGTTGGTCGAGTTCGATTCATTCGTCGCAACATCTTGTTGGGCCGTGATGTAGACTTGAGTGACAACCCTGCTGCTCGCTGGAAGCAGATGGCCTTGGTGGCCATGGGCCAGAGCAAAATGGTCAAGCGCCCCCTGGCCGGAATCATGCACATTTTGGTGTATCTGGGATTTGTGCTCATCAACATTGAAGTTTTAGAAATTCTCATAGATGGGTTGGCGGGAACCCATAGAGTCTTGTCTTTCATAGGTCCTTTTTACAACTTGGCTATCGGTTTTTTCGAGTGGTTGGCCTTGGGTGTTTTACTCGCCTGTGTGGTCTTCTTGATTCGCCGTTTAGCGGGAACCATTCCCCGCTTGAACAAGCCTGAACTCAAAGGTTGGCCTCAGAAAGACGCACTGATCATCTTGGGTGTTGAAATCATTTTGATGAGTGCATTGCTGGTCATGAATGCCAGCGACAAGACCTTGCAGGAACGAGGCAGCGCTCATTATCTGAATGCAGAGGCTGCCATGCACGTGGAATGTCCCGATTGTGGCCCAGTAGAAGCGGGCGGATACATGGGTTCTTTTCCCGTGAGCCAATACTTGCAACCACTGGTTAGCGGCATGAGCGAAGAGGCTTTGGTTGCCTTGGAGCGCGGGGCTTGGTGGTTCCACTTTTTGGGCATCTTGGCCTTTTTGAATTACGTGCCTTACTCCAAACACTGGCACATCATCATGGCCTTTCCGAACACCTATTACGCATCACTGAAACCCAAGGGTGAGTTTGACAATATGAGTTCGGTCACTACTGAAATCAATTTGATGATGGACCCATCGGCAACCCCTCCAGAGGGCTATGAGCCCCCCACTGGATTTGGGGCCAAAGATGTTCAAGATTTGAGTTGGAAGAACCTGATGGATTCCTATACCTGCACCGAGTGTGGGCGCTGCAGCAGCGTTTGTCCCGCCAATTTGACAGGCAAGAAATTATCGCCAAGAAAAGTGATGATGGACACGCGAGACCGCTTGGAAGAGGTGGGAACGGCTATAGATGCAGCCGCCAAGGCGGGTCAAGCTGTGCAGGGGCGTTTTGAAGACGGAATGAGCTTGCACGATCGCATTTCAGCTGAAGAACTTTGGGCTTGTACCACTTGTAATGCCTGTGCAGAAGCTTGTCCCGTGAACATCAATCCGGTTGACATCATTGTGCAAATGCGCCAGTACAAGGTGATGGAAGAAAGCGCGGCTCCGTCCGAGTTGAACAACATGTTCAGCAACCTGGAAAACAACGGGGCTCCCTGGCAATTCAACCAAATGGCCAAGGCCGATTGGACGCAGGCATAGAACGGGCTTTTGTGCCTATCTTTGAACAAAATTACCGGTATGAATACGATGCTATTTTTAGGCAATATGGGCGGTGGCGAATGGATTTGGGTCCTTGTTATCGTGTTGCTGCTGTTTGGCGGCAAAAAAATTCCCGAACTCATGCGTGGATTGGGTCGTGGTGTGCGTGAGTTCAACGACGCCAAAGACAACGTTCGCAGCGAGATCGAAAAGGGAATGAAGGAATCTGATTCCGAGAAAAAATCGTGAAGCACTACACCCGAATTCAAGATATCCGCCAAGACCTCGAAGCGGGGTTGATTAGCTGTGCCCAGTTGGTGGAGCACTACTTGGAACGGGAACAAGCAAACCGTCACCTGAATGCTTTTGTGGAAGTATGGGCCGATGAAGCGCGGGCTCGTGCAGCAGAAGTTGATGCCAAGGTCCAAGCGGGTACCGCGGGGCGCTTGGCGGGTGCGGTGATTGCCTTAAAAGACAACCTCTCTTACGAAGGCCACAAGGTCAGCAACTCCTCCCGCATTTTGGAAGGATACGAAGCCCTGTTTACAGCGACTTCGGTGGAGCGTTTGTTGCAGGAAGATGCCATCTTCATTGGCCGAACCAACTGCGACGAGTTCGCCATGGGCGCTTCCAATGAAAATTCAGCCTTCGGCCCTGTTAAAAATGCGGCCGATTCTACCCGGGTTCCCGGTGGGTCGTCTGGCGGAAGCGCTGTCGCTGTGCAAGCCGGAATGGCGCACGCCTCTTTGGGTACGGATACCGGAGGCAGCATTCGTCAACCGGCTGCCTTTACCGGATTGTTTGGCTCTAAGCCCACCTATGGATTGATTTCCCGCTGGGGTTTGTTGGCTTATGCTTCTAGTTTTGACCAAGTCGGTCCTCTGACCCAAAGTTTGGAGGACAACATCTTGTTGACCGAGATCATGGCGGGTCCAGATGGCAAAGACGCCAGCATGTCCCAGGCGCCAGCCCCTAACTACCGACCGGCTCAGGCCCCTTCGAAAGCCCGTTTTGCGGTGATGCGCCAAGCTCTCGAACACGAGGGAATGGATGCCGAAGTGGTGGCCCATACCAAAGCGTTGATGGCCCAATTGGAAGCCGCTGGCCACGAGGTAAGCATCTTCGACTTCCCATTGTTGGATGCTATGGTGCCCACCTACTATGTATTGACCACGGCTGAAGCCTCCAGCAACTTGTCTCGGTATTCCGGCATGATGTACGGCTACCGCAGTCCGAATGCAACCGATCTGGAAAGCACCTATACCTTGTCCCGTACCGAAGGTTTTGGCGCCGAAGTAAAGCGTCGAATCATGCTGGGCACCTTTGTGCTGAGCAGCGACCAATACGATGCCTATTACAACAAGGCACAGCAAGTGAGAGCGGTCATTCGCCAGCAAACCGACGAAATCTTGGCCTCGGCTGATGCCATATTGATTCCCACTACCAGTACACCCGCCTTTGAATTGGGGGAGAAATCGAAAGATCCGGTGGCTATGTACTTGGCTGATTTGTTTACCGTTCAAGCCAACTTGGCGGGTAACCCGGCCATTTCAATTCCCTTGTTCAAAAATGAACAAGGCTTGCCCATAGGCATGCAATTGTTGGGCAAACGGGGTGAGGAACAGTCCTTGTTCGATTTGAGCCAACTCCTGGTGGAAACGGTCTCTTAATCATGCGCAATTGGGTCTGGGCAATCCTTCTTTTTTGTAGTTCGTCCTTGCAGGCGCAACTGGGTTCTTTTCGGCCTACACCCACCCATTTGAAGCTATTGGAGCTTTCTGAAAAGGAAGACCTTCCCTTTTTCTACCACGACGACATCGAATCCAGCGTTCAGGATTTTGCGCGCAATTACCAAGGCAGCAGTTCCCAATTGTTGGGCCGTTGGATACATTTTGACAGCGCATTCGCGTCCTTGTGCGAGGAAATGAACTTGCCACGCTGGTTGCTGCTGATTCCCTTGGCCAATACCGGATATGAGCCCAAGTTTCGTGACTCGACGGGCGCCAGTGGCCTATGGCCGTTGCCTTACAACATTGGCAAGAAGTACGGATTGAAAGAACTCCCCCTTTACGATGAACGCTACGACCCCAGCTTAAGTTCAAGAGCCGCTCTGCAATACCTATCGGCCCTGTACACCATCTACCAAGATTGGCGCTTGGCCATAGTAGCCTTTCGGCAGGGTCCCATCTATGTGAATCAATTGCTTCACAGCATGAACAGCCTAAGGGATTTCGAATCCATCTTCGAGCGATTGGATCCCGATGCTCGGCAAACCATCGTTCAGTTTTACGCTTGTGCGGCGGCTTTTTACCGCAGCGACACGGGTTTGAACACCTTTCAAATGATGGGAAAGCCCTTATCGGCAACCCCTTATTATAGCCTTCCGGGAAAGGTGGTCGCATCATTGGATAAACCCATCGATTATTCGGATTTGAAGCAGTTCTTTGGTTTGGAATGGAGTGATTTTCAGGGATTGAATTTGGCCCTAAAATCAACCGTTGTTCCGTATCCTGGTAAGCCCTTTGCTCTTTATTTGCCTCCGGCTTTGGCCGACAGTTTTGAATCCCAAAGGGACAGTTTTGCCCGCTGGTTAGCCGGTCCCCCACCCGCAACAGATACGGCGTCTATGGAGGATTCAGCACAAGTGCAGCCAGCACCCATAGGCCCAGAATATGTATGGGTCTATTACAAGATCAAATCGGGTGACAATGTCTATACACTAGCCGATGTGTTTGACTGCAGCAGCAACCAATTGCGTGCTTGGAATCGCATCAGCGGCAACGCCATAACGGCTGGTAAAACGCTAAAGTTCCACGTACCGGCCTCCCGAAAAGCACATTATAGTTCCATCAATTCCATGACTCATGCGCAAAAGAAAAGTTTGGCTGACAGGGATTAGTATGGCGTTTTGGGCCATGATGGCTCAAGCGCAGGTCTCTGTGCCTCAGGGAACCGTCGATGTCGATGGATATTTGAGCGAAACGATTTGGCAGCAGGCCCAATTCCACGAAGGTTTTGTGCAACACTATCCTTACGACACAGCGGCTTCTGAGTCCCAAACTCGTTTTGCATTTGCGGCCGATGATAAGAATTTCTATTCCGCTTTCGTGTGTTTGGACCGTAACCCGGACAAGCCTTACGTGGTGCAAAACCTCAAGCGTGATTTTTCTGTGAAAAACACCGATGCGGTCATCTTGAGCCTGAGCCCTTTTTTGGATGGACAGAATGGATTTTCCTTTGGGGTGAGCCCCTATAATTCCCAGCGGGAAGGATCGGTAGAGAATGGGGGTTCGTTTGGCGTTAGCACGGCTTGGGACCAAGTTTGGTTTTCGGAGACCCGACAGAACCAAGGCTGGTACCACGCTGATACAGCGCTATACCCCCATTATTGGGTGGCCGAATTCGCCATTCCCTTGCATTCGATTCGATTTGTGGCGGGGTCAAGCGAGTGGGCCTTCAATGTGGTGCGTCTTGATCTGAAAAACAACGAGGAATCGACTTGGGTTCGGGTTCCACGCAACTTGAACGTGTCTGTGTTGACCCTGGTGGATACGTTGCGCTTCGATCAGCCCTTGCACGCCCGCAGCCGCAACAATGTATTCATTCCTTATACCTCTTGGTTGACCCAACAAGACCCCAATGTTTCAAAGGATTGGATGGGTTCCCCTCGCTTGGGTTTGGATGCCAAGTTGGCCCTGACCCCGAGCTTGAATGCTGATATAACGTTTAATCCGGATTTTGCCCAAGTCGATGTCGATGTGCAGCAATTGAACCTGACCCGCTTCAACCTCTTTTTTCCGGAAAGGCGCCAATTTTTCACCGAAAATTCTGACCTGTTTGCCACCTTTGGTTTTCGAGGGATACGCCCATTCTTTTCCCGCCGCATTGGCTTTGGTCCCACGGGATACTTGCCTATTGATGCCGGAGCCAAAGTCACAGGGAAAATCGGAAACGATTGGCGCCTGGGCTTGATGTCGGTACGCACACGTGGCGATGCGGGCTTGGACCTAAATGCCGAACTCGCGAATGTTTTGTCCCTGCAACGAAAAGTATTGAAAGCTTCCTCGTTGGGATTCATCGCCGTTGACAATCGAATGGCGGGTGGCCAGGGCATCAAAGAGACGCCTAGCTTGTCGAACTATGCCTCCATTTTGGGTGCGGAATTCAATTATGCCAACCAACCCAGTACGGTCGTTGGGAAGTCATTTGTTCAAAAGGCCTTATACCAGCAAGTAGGCTCGCAAAGTTGGGCCTATGCCACCTTCTTGCGATACCGGTCTTTGAGTTGGACCCTGATGTGGAACCACGAACACGTGGGCAAGGACTTTCGGGCCCCCTTGGGTTTTGTGCCGCGATTGGAAAACCGTGATTTCTTGACAGGACAGGTGCATTTCATGGATTTTACTCGTTTTGAGCCCATGATCACCCGTTCGTTTTACCCCAAATCCAACAAGGTGAACCGCATTGATTTGACCTGGTACCATTCGGGGTACTTGGACTCTGCGTTCTCGACTACCGAGGGTTTGCACCAGGTTTGGCTGGGAACCTATTTCCAAAATTCGGCCTATGTGACGCTTTGTGCCGAGCGTGAGAATTACAACATTTTCTTGCCCTTCCGACCTGTCTCTCTTCCCAACGGCGGATACTTCTACGGCGATTACCAATGGAACAACGTATGGCTGGAAGCCTCCAGCAATACCCGCAAACCGGTGAATGCCGTTTTGAAATTGAAGACAGGAGGATATTACGTGGGAAGCAAGTCAGAAATGGGCCTGGATTTGGCCTTTCGCATTCAGCCTCGATGGAGCAATTCCATCAGCTGGACCCATGTGGATTTGAACATGCTGGACAGCGGTCGTCAGCAATTGGATTTGATTGGATTCAAAACCGAATACAGCTTCACCACGTTGTTGTACAGCACGGCTTATTTGCAGTACAACACCTTGACAGAATCGATGAACATCAACCTGCGTCTGCAATACCGCTACCGCCCTATGAGCGATTTATTTGTGGTGTACTCGCAGAACTACTACACGGCCTACAACAGCCGCAGCCGCAGTTTTGCCATCAAGTTTGTGCGCTGGATTTAATAGCCGTTGCCGTCTAGGAGATTTCCTAATCCGCCGAGAAGCCCGCCTTCTTCTCTGCGACCGCCGGTCTGAGGAGCATAGCTCAAAATGCGGCTGGCCAATCGGCTGACGGGCAAGCTCTGCAACCAAACAGTTCCAGGACCGCTGAGTACGGCAAAGAACAAGCCTTCGCCACCGAATATGGCGTTTTTGACGCCTTTCACGAATTGAATGTCGTAGTCAACACCTCCGGTAAAGCCCACGATGCAACCCGTGTCAATGCGCAGGGTTTCACCTGGGGCCAATTGGCGCTCGTGAACGTAACCGCCGGCGTGAACAAAGGCCATGCCGTCGCCCTCGAGCTTTTCCATGATGAAGCCTTCGCCACCGAACAAGCCCGTGCCGAGTCTGCGCTGAAATTCTATGCCCACGCTTACGCCTTTGGCGGCGCAGAGAAAGGCATCTTTTTGGCAGATGATTTTTCCACCCAACTGAGCCAAGTTCAAGGGAACAATTTTGCCAGCATAGGGAGCAGCGAAGGCGACCCTTTGCTTGCCCTGACCTTGGTTGGTAAAGGCCGTCATGAACAGGCTTTCTCCCACTAACAAGCGCTTTCCGGCGCCCATCAACTTGCCCAAAAATCCGGAATTGGCGTTGCTTCCGTCACCGAAGATGGTTTGCATGTCGATGCCGCCGTCCATGTACATGAAACTGCCGCTTTCGGCAATGACGGTCTCTTGGGGGTCGAGTTCGATTTCGAC
>Ga0222714_10000448_pt1 | contig 47608 bp, 46 predicted proteins | sample C33_3DmetaG_FD_165048 | JGI IMG/M metagenome (GOLD analysis project Ga0222714, IMG submission 165048) | Estuarine water microbial communities from San Francisco Bay, California, United States - C33_3D | ecosystem: Environmental > Aquatic > Marine > Unclassified | place: USA: California... | reverse complement strand
TCCTTGGTGAATGCTGGTCGGAGCGACGCCAACGCTTCAATCGTTGTACCGTGCTTAGGGTGTTCATCTTGATTGACGACTATGTCGCCTTTTCTGGTCTTTATGGTGAAAGGCACAATCTCGTCATCGAACCGACCGTTCTTTTGAGCGGCTTCGGCTTTCTGCTGAGAGGAAGCTGCAAAAGCATCTTGTTCCTCACGCGATATTTGCCACTTCTGGGCAACATTCTCGGCCGTCTGGCCCATATGATAACCATTAAAGGCATCCCAGAGACCATCTTTGATCATTGTATCGACCATGCTGGTATCGCCCATCTTTACCCCTGCGCGGAGAGGGGCGCAGTGGGGAGCTAGTGTCATATTCTCCTGACCACCGGCGATGACAATTTCGCTTTCTCCGAGCCTTACTGATTGTGCCGCGAGACCCACGGCTTTTAGACCTGAGCCGCAGACGTGGTTAATAGTGTAGGCGGGCGTGGTGTCGGGAAGGCCTGCTCTAATTGCGGCTTGGCGCGCAGGGTTTTGTCCCTGACCAGCGGTGAGAACCTGTCCGAAGATTAGCTCTGAGACGTCTGATGCATTTATTTTGGCATCCGAGAGTGCAGCTTGCACTGCAGCTGTTCCTAGCTGGTCAGCACTAACGGTTGAGAACGCGCCATTAAAGGTGCCGATTGCGGTACGTTTTGCGGCTACGATTGCGACGTCGGTCATGGATAGCTCCGTCTTCGAATAAAAGTGGAAACAGTATTATGCTGCACTGCACAAAATTAAACCTGAACCATAACAAGTGCAATAGTCTTTAGGAATGATGCTTTAACCAATCAATTAACGGCCGCCAGAGCCCGGATTTCGATTGACTACCTACTATCATCCCGACATGCCCAGCTGGAATACTCAGGCACTCCGCGTTCACTGCTGCACTGGCAAATGCTTTGGAGCTTTCGGGAGGCACAATCCTATCATTATCGGGCGCGGCAACTAAAATCGGTCCAGGGAATGTTGCTGCCTCAACAAGCTTGCCTGATACGCGCCAAAACCCCTCATGGGTTAAATTTGAACCGTACCAGTCCTCTAAAACGGTGTGCGCTACTGGCCACGCCAGATCTGGACCGCCATTGACCCAATCTTCCATCGCAACAAATAATTTTGCTTCGTCGGACTCTTGATCAATCTCTGAAAAGTGCCTGAACTTTCTTGCGGCAAGAGTGGGATCTAAGGCTATGAAAAGTGTTTGGATAATGTCCGTTGGTACTGCACCGGTTTCAGCTGAAGCCTTTGAAAACCAAGGGCCTAACTCTGCGATGGAAGCAGCTACTTCAGAAGAGGGTGCGTGAAAATTCCAAGGCGTTGCCAATAAGGCCAATCCAATGATTTCGCTTGGGCGATGGGCTGCTAGTGCCGTCGCTAAAAGCCCTCCCATGCAGTATCCCATCAGAAAGGGGTTTTTCGAAGTTAAGCTGGAAACATGAACCAGAATAGGAATTAGTCGGTCGGAAAGATAGCGATCCACTGACCAGTCTATGGCGTCAACCTCTGGGTTTCCCCAAGAGATTAAAAATGGTCTGAAACCAGCATCAGCAAGAGCCTGCATGAGACTTCGCCCAGGCATTAGGTCAAGAACGTCCGAGCTGTTAATCAGGGATGGGATGGCGATGATAGGCTGTCCATTGCTGTCGGGAGCAAAGTCGAGCAGTTGAGTATTTCCGGCACGCCAAACTACTTTGTGATTGCTTGGAGGGCGATGATAGGGATGAGCCCGGTATTTTCCTATTCCACCTAAAAAGCCGCTCCATCTCTTACTAGTTTCTGCTAATATCGCTGCAGAAAGCGCTAATCGGTCTTGTGGTGATGCACCTAATTTATGAAAAAGTGTTAGATCGACTTGACTATCTATTGGGCTTGTTGGAAGCGAGGCCGCCAAAAGATAGGCGCGCCAAGCAGCAAAAGCGTGCAATGCGAGTGGACGCGGCCCCAACCTATGTGTCGTTTCTTGGCTCATCATGAATATTGAAACGGCATTAATCCTGATTCCGTCAATTCATCTTTCCACATTTTAGTGTGTTTTGCTTGACCAATTGACTTCTTTTTGCGATGCAGCATTAATTCAGGTGCGTTTAGCAGATCATTGAAGGTCAGAAACATGGCAGCGGACAAGCGCGAACATGGTGCTCCGGTGATTATTAAAAAATATGCGAACCGGCGTCTCTATAATACCGAATTAAGCTCCTACGTCACACTTGATGATTTGAGAGTTCTGATTGCTGATGATGTCGATTTCATTGTGCAAGATGCAAAAACGGGTGAGGATTTAACTCGTTCCGTTCTAACGCAGATCTTGGCTGAAGCGGAACAATCTGATGGTAATTTGTTGCCGATAAAGTTTTTACGCCAACTAATAGCAATGTATGGCGATGGCATGAGTTGGATGATGCCTCAGTATCTTGAACACATGACTACATGGTTTGAAGAACATCAAAAAGATATGCGGAAAACCATGGAAGGTACTTTTGGGACAGTATTTCCTGTTGGGGCCTCTATGGACGCAATGCAGGAAATGACTAGACGAAATGTGGCTGCTTTTGACCAAGCAATGAAGGCCTTCTGGCCTAACGCTGCACCTACAAAATCGAATGAGCAAAAGGCCCCAAGCGGTGCAGAAGGCGGCATCGACGAGTTGCGGCGGCAAATGGAAGAGATGCAAGAGCGCTTAAAAGAGCTCAGCACGAAGTCATAGGTTTTAGACCAGCGCCAGCTCAGTCATTTTCCAGCCTCCGGATACGCGTTCAAATAGTAATGGGTGCGCATTACCCACTGACGTCTCTGTAAGTGGCACATTTAAACCGGCAGCAATCACACGGAGGTTGCCTCCGTGTGCAACGATTGCAACTTCGCCTGGCCAAGATAGAGCTTGGGTGAAGCCGGTCCTTGTCCGGTGGATGAACTCTGCCATGCTCTCGCCGCCAGCGGGCGACTTTGTCCAATCTAGTTCAGACGAGGGCGTGCCCATAAATTCACCAAAAAGGCGTTCTGCCAAATTTGGATTCACTGTCATTGGTCGTGAACCGGCTACAGCGACGCCTGTGTCATAAGCGCGTTTGAAAGGGCTAGCTACAACAAGGTCTATTTTATGATCAGCTAATAATGCACTTGCAGCTTCTGCCTGATTGGTTCCAGTTTCATCAAGGGGAATTGTGGGTACTTGAACAATCCCGCTGAAGTTACCGGCTGTTTGGCCATGTCGAACGAAATAAAATCTGTCCTTTTCGCAAGCCAAGGGCTCTTCCCCTGCTTTAACGGTAAGAACATCAAGTCCGATTGCCATTTTTTCCACCTTAAGCTCGAATCTTATATCCAGAGAACCATAGAAAAGCCCTCGAAGATCGCCAAGTCTTAGAACGATTAAGGTTATAAAATTTGACTAATTGTTAGCGGGCTATAAGGTTTTGATGCTTTCTCATCATCAGAGCCTCTGCAAGAAGTAGGGCAGCTGACTAAACCGCAAAATATTCTGGAAAAATGCGATCTGAGCTCTTCTGTTTTTAAACTATTTTAATCTGTGTCCAAGCCGTCCTGCTAAATCTTGTATGAATTGCCAAGCGACGCGGCCCGAACGTGAGCCGCGTGTTGTGGCCCATTCAAGGGCATCACGCCTTAATTCCTCTGGAGGCACAGAAAGACCTAACGCCTTTGCATAGCCGTCTATCATTTCAAGAAACACATCTTGGCTGCAAGAATGGAAGCCGAGCCAAAGGCCGAAGCGATCGGAAAGTGAAACTTTTTCCTCGACTGCTTCTCCGGGGTTAATGGCTGTGGCTCGCTCATTTTCGATCATGTCACGAGGCATGAGATGACGTCGATTAGAGGTGGCGTAGAAGAGGACATTTTCTGGCCGACCTTCAATTCCACCCTCAAGCACAGCTTTTAACGATTTATAAGTTGCATCACCGCTATCAAATGAAAGGTCGTCACAGAAGACTATGCATCGGCGACCGCTTTCTTCAATGATACGCAATAGTGCTGGCAGGCTCTCGATATCCTCACGGTGAATTTCAATAAGTGCAATCCTATCCTTAACATCGCCTCGTTCCCTATTAACCTCTGCATGTGCAGCTTTAACCAGGGAGCTTTTACCCATACCACGAGAGCCCCATAGTAAAGCATTGTTTGCTGGTAGCCCCTGAGCAAATCGGTTGGTGTTATCAAGAAGAATATCCCGCACTCGGTCTACGCCACGCAGTAGTCCAATTTCAACGCGAGCCACGGTTTGGACAGGGAGTAAGCTACGGTTCTCAGCCTGCCAAACAAATGCGTCGGCGGCGTCTAATGAAGATGCAGCATGGGGGGGCGGAGCGAGCCGATCCAGTGCTTCAGCGATGCGCTCTAAAAGGGCTTGTGTGTTTGAATCAGACATCATGGAGGGTGATTACCAAAAGAGTTTTACGGGAACATTACGAGCTTAAAGAACTCACGCGATTGGACGGACTTGATAGGGGGCGTTTGCTCTTGGTGCAAGAGGGCACAGCATACTTAGAACCACTCTTGGGTTAGGTATCAAATCGTTTTTATGCCTAGTGAACAAAAGAATGGTTTGCTGAGATGGGTTCTAAGAGCTCTCCATCCATAATTACCTAGTTATTTATGTTACTGCTTAAATAATTTTTGCGTAAAATAGCAGTATCGGTGTTATAAATGTATTAACTGAGCTTATTTTGCAAAGGTGGTAAATGGATACATTTACTGGAATGAGGCTTTTTGCTGAAGTTGTTGATGCCGGATCTTTTTCGGCAGCGGGGCGACGTTTGGGTTTGGCGGCGTCGTCAGTTTCTCGTCAAGTAAATAGCTTGGAGGACACACTTAACGCGAGGTTGCTTAATAGATCGACAAGAAGCCTCAGTCTTACTCATGCCGGCGAGATTTACTATGAGCGGGTTCGAAGGATTTTAAGTGAGGTTATTGAGACCAACGCTGCTGTATCTCAATTAGAGGCAACGCCCAAAGGCTCATTAAGGGTCAATGCACCGGTAGTATTTGGTCGAAGACACATAGCGCCACATTTGACTGAATTCTGCGCACGATATCCTGAGGTTTCTATTGATCTGACGCTTACAGATCACTTTGTTGATGTCATAGAATCTGGTGCGGATGTTGTTGTGCGTGTTGGGGGGTTAAGTGACTCTAGCCTTATCGCGAGGCGGTTAGCGCCCAACCGCCGAGTTTTGGTTGCTGCACCCGCCTACATTGAAAGATGTGGTGTGCCTGAAACTCCAGAAGCACTCACTGAGCATGCGTGTCTTATCTACAAATTCAATGTGAGCATGGCAGAATGGCATATTCGCACATCCGACGGCAGCGTGACAAAAGTTAACGTTCAGGGACCTCTGACAGCGAATAATGCTGAAGCGTTGCACTCTGCCGCTAGAGATGGGCTTGGGATAGCACTCCTACCAACATGGACAGTCGGGCGCGATATCATCTCTGGTGCCCTAGTGCGCTTACTGCCAGGGCACGAAGCAGATATTAGGGGTCATGAGACGGCAATTCACGCAATATACCCTCATGCGCGCCATCTTTCGGCAAAAGTCCGCGCCTTCGTTGATTTCCTGGTAGGTAAGTATAGGCCGACGCCTTACTGGGAATTCGAATAGCTAATAATGGTGTTAGAAACGGTTAAAGAAATCTCATTGCTCAAAACAGCTAAGCAGGCAAAGTTAGGAATTAATCAGTTTGCTCTTGTCTGGTAATAGGCGCTATTCGTCTGACAGCCTGTCTATTTAGGTTTGCTTATAAAACGATGAGCCATTGTAATAAGAGCTTCATCTTTTTGTCACGAAAGTGTCCAAGCTCATCGGTCACAACCCTCTCGATGGTAAAATATCGCGAGGCGAGAGCATGGCGGCGATTGTTGTAAAATCACTAACGAAAACTTTTGGAAAATCTAAAAAGGCGCTCGATAACGTTAGCCTTACCATTGAGCCTGGCGAAATGGTGGCATTGATAGGTGCGTCAGGATCCGGGAAATCTACCTTAATCCGACACATTGCCGGTCTCGTCGAGGGAGACCGTCTGAAGGGCTATTGTGGAGTAAATGTCCTTGGAAGGAGTATCCAAGACAATGGAAGGATTTCGGCTGGAGCTCATGATGTCCGCAGACATATCGGAGTAATTTTTCAACAGTTTAATCTGGTTGAGAGAATGAGTGTTCTATCGAATGTCCTTGTGGGCGTTCTCGGCAGAATACCTAGTTGGCGCGGATATCTGGGACTTTTCTCAAAAGATGAAAAACGGCTGGCTTTAGCCGCGTTGGATCGCGTTGGGATCTTAGCGACCGTTCGACAGCGCGCATCTACGCTTTCTGGTGGCCAACAGCAACGAGCGGCGATAGCGAGGGCGCTTGTGCAACAGTCAAAAATTATTTTGGCGGACGAACCTATCGCGTCGTTGGATCCTGCATCATCCAAAAGGGTGATGGAGACACTTAGGTCTGTGAACGAGGAAGACGGCATCACCGTAGTGGTTTCGTTGCATCAGGTTGACTACGCATATCGATACTGCCCGCGCACAGTGGCTCTCAGAGATGGGCAGGTTATCTATGACGGACCAAGCGATGCTCTGACACCGGGGTTCTTGCACGAACTCTACGGTGCCGCGAGTGATGAATTAATTCTCGGTGAGCGGAAAGAAACGCCCCCGAAGCCTAGCAAGGCGGCGGCGTATGCAAAGCCAAGCCGGTTGGTTCCCCAAGGCAAATTGAAGATGGCGGTTTCAGTTTGAGCGCTCTCCATTTTCGAGGTCGCTTAGGGTCTTTCCGCTGAAGCCAATTAAAAATTTCCTCAAATTATTCATCAAAAAGGAGAACAAGATGATCTGTAAAACACTGGCAGTAGCCGCGATTGTCGCGTCGACTGCTTTGAGCGCGAGTACTGCATTTGCGCAATTTAAGCCGCTTGAAGGGGATCCGAAGGAAATTAACTTTGGAATTATTTCTACTGAGAGCACACAGAACCTGAAACAAGCTTGGGTTCCGCTTATTAAAGATATGGAAACGGCGATAGGTATTCCTGTGAAGCCATTCTTCGCACCTGATTATGCGGGTGTTATTGAGGCAATGCGCTTTGGCAAGGTCCACGTTGCCTGGTTTGGTAACAAATCAGCTATGGAAGCAGTTGATCGTGCAGGCGGGGAAGTCTTTGTTCAGGAAATAAAGGCCGACGGTGAGCAGGGTTACTATTCACATATCCTCGTTAATTCCGGAAATGACAAAATCAATTCTCTGAAAGATTTATTTTCGACGTGTGCATCGCGCTCTTTAAACTTTGGTATTGGGGATCCTAATTCCACATCGGGTTTCTTAGTTCCAAGTTTCTATGTTTTTGCGCAAAACAATGTTGACCCAAAGGCATGTTTTAAAACAGTTCGTAACGCCAATCATGAAACAAACCTTATGGCTGTAGCGAATAAACAGGTTGACGCTGCTGCGAACAATAGTGAGCAGGTGGCCCGTTCAAAGATGAAGGCACCAGAAGCAGCCAAAAACGTTAAGATTATTTGGACTTCGCCTCTCATACCGGCTGACCCGTTAGTGTACCGACGCGATCTATCCAAGATCTTGAAGGCAAAAGTAAAAGGTTTCTTCTTAAGCTATGGACGTTTGGGCTCAGACGCTGAGAAGCAAAAAGCAGTGTTGAAAGGGCTTGGCAGCGGGGGAGGTGGATACACCGACTCTAGCAATTCGCAGCTGATCCCAATCCGGCAGCTTTCTCTGTTTCGTGATAAGCTGAAGTTACAAGCTGACACCCGTATGGATGCGGCTGAAAAAGCCAAAAAAATCAAAGTGATTGAATCCAAATTATCCGAGCTGAAGGTACTGGAAAAGAACCTGATGTAAGGGTTTCGGTAACTAACCTGTAGGGCTCGATGAGTCATTTTTATGGCTTCACCGAGCCTAGTGTTTTTTTGCTACTAGAATTGGATGATCTGCATGGCTGACCTCGCCACCAAAGCTCAAACTATGGACCTCCCAAAGGCAGACTTAAAACGTAGCAGTTTGACTTTGGGCATTTGGGCAATTCTTGCGATTGCCTTGATGTGGTCTTGGGAAGGTGCAGATATGCGCCCTCTAGCTCTTTATAAAGACGCAGCAAACATGGCGGCCTTTGTTGATGGGTTTTTCCCTCCAAATTTTTATGAGTGGCCAACGCTGCTTCAAGAGATGATCATCACAGTACAAATTGCAATCTGGGGAACTATCCTATCTGTCATTTGTGCTGTTCCTTTTGGTATTTTGTCTTCCGAAAACATGGTTCCTTGGTGGGTCTGGCAGCCAGTAAGGCGGTTGATGGATAGTTTTCGCGCAATAAATGAAATCGTTTTTGCAATGTTGTTCGTTGTTGCTGTTGGCCTTGGTCCTTTTGCCGGTGTTTTAGCCTTATGGATTCACACTACAGGGGTGTTGGCAAAACTTTTTTCAGAGGCGGTGGAGGCTATAGACCCACAACCTGTGGAGGGGATCAAAGCAACAGGTGCGGATAAAATACAGCAGGTGATTTATGGTGTGATCCCTCAAGTTATGCCTCTTTGGATTTCTTATTCCCTGTACCGTTTTGAGTCCAATGTTCGGTCTGCCACGGTGCTAGGTATCGTCGGAGCCGGAGGGATAGGTATGATTCTATGGGAACAAATTCGTGGTTTTGATTATGCAGGTACGGCAGCCACTTTAATTGTGATTGTGGCAAGCGTGACATTGATAGATGTGATCTCTCAACGTCTGCGAAAGATGGTTACCTAAACTGTGATTTGCGGGATATTTATTGAAAAGGGTAGGTAAATGAGTATTTCGGACCGCTTATTTAAAACCTTGGAAGTCGATGGTGCTGCACAGTACGGTTCAGAAGACGTTAGTCAGCTGGAGCATGCATTACAATGCGCGTTACAGGCGGAGGAGGAGGGCGCTACTGAAGCCCTCATAACTGCTGCATTACTGCACGATATTGGTCATTTGGTGCATAAGCTTGGCGTGGCTGCTGAACGAGGTATTGATGATCGGCATGAAATGCTCGGAGAGAAGTTGCTTGGGCGTCATTTTAAAGAGGATGTTGTTTTGCCGGTTGCGTTGCACGTAAATGCAAAGCGCTATCTTTGCTTCGCCGAGCCTAGCTATTTCGATACTTTATCTTTTGCATCAGTGCGAAGCTTAGAACTACAGGGTGGCCGATTTAATCAGGATGAGGCTGATTGTTTTATTCAACAACCGGGCGGCAAAGATGCTGTTAGACTTCGTCGTTGGGATGAAGGAGCAAAACTGCCGGGAAAAAATACCCCTTCACTCATGCACTTTTGGCGCTATGTCGAAAGTTGCATCACGCTTTAAAGTTCCCATCTCGAACCATAAAATCGAGCGTCTCATCTAAGGCTTTTCGGAACCGTCTAAACATTTCTTGTATATCATCATGTCCGATGATTAGTGGCGGACAGAACGCTACCGAATTACCAATTGGCCGAGTAATTAGACCTGCTTCCATAACTCGATTGTAGAGATAGTCAGGTGCAGGGCCTTTAATATCAATTGGGTCTTTCGTTGATTTGTTGGTTACGAGTTCAATAGCACCAACCAAACCCACGCCTCTTGTCTCACCAACGAGTGGGTGAGATTCAAATGCCGTCAATTCTGCTATAAATGTTTTAGAAACACTTTGAACACGACTAACAATGTCGATTTCCTCATAAATTTTTAAAGTTTCGTAAGCAACTGCACTTGCAACTGGGTGGCCAGAGTAAGTGTAGCCGTGGCCGAGTATGCCGAGCTCACCAGCATGATTTGCAATCGTCTGAAAAACTTCTTCACGCATCAAAACTCCTGCAATTGGCAGGTAAGCTGATGAGAGGGCTTTTGCGACAGTGATAAAATCCGGCTGAAGATTATAGGTCTGGCTGCCAAACATATTCCCCGTTCGGCCAAAGCCACAGATCACTTCGTCGGCCACAAAAAGGACCTCGTACTTTTTGAGAATTGCTTGGATTTTATCGAAATAAGTGCGGGGAGGGACGATTACCCCACCAGCGCCCATGACGGGTTCGGCAAAAAAGGCAGCAACAGTCTCGGGTCCTTCGGCCAAAATCATAGCCTCGAGATCATCAGCCATCCGGGTGGCAAAATCTTCTTCCGTTTCTCCCTCTTGGCCATATCGATAGAAGTGAGGGCAAGACGTGTGTTTGACGTCAGCAATTGGAAGATCAAAAGCTGCGTGCATGTGCGGTAAGCCGGAGAGGCTGGCAGCAACTAGAGTTGTTCCGTGATACCCTTTCATTCGGGCAATTATTTTCTTTTTCTCTGGGCGCCCTTTTGCATTTTGGTAGAAGCGAACGAATTTAACTATACTGTCATTTGCTTCTGAACCTGAATTAACGAAAAACGCTTTCGTCATACCATCTGGTGCTATGGAGACGAGCTTTTCAGCTAGATCAATACCGGAGTTATGGCTCATATGTCTGAACTGTTGGACATATGCGATCTTCCGCATTTGATCTGTTGCCGCGTTAATAAGACGTTCTTCCCCATACCCAAGGGATGTGCACCATAACCCCGCCATTCCTTCGATATACTCTTTCCCGGTATCATCGAAGACACGCACGCCGTTGCCATGACTAATGATAGTTGGACCAATCTCAAGATGTTTTTTGAGGTTGGTCATTGGGTGAACTAGATAGGCCTTATCTCGTGCTGCAGGTGAATTGGCGAGACCGTCCATTAGTTTTTCTCCTTTTTTTAGGCTTAGGGTGAACGTTCTATAAAACGTCGCACGCGAGAGATCTGATCCCCGCCCCAAAAGATTTCATTCTCGACAACAAATGTTGGAACTCCAAAGATGCCAAGGCGTTCTTCTGCATCTGTTATTATTTGCTGTAATTGTAAGCGTCCTTTTTCTTGAAGAAACGCTTCAAATTCTCTGCCGTCCGAACCTAAGTTCGCAATCACGGTCTTGACTTGGTCAATCTGTTCTATGTCCAGCTCCCGTTTGAAGAAGCCCTCGAATACAGCATTGTGATAGCTTTCAAGAACATCAGGCTGTGTTTCTTTTAAAAAGATCATCCCAACATGAGCGATGGTGCTATCAAAGAGTTTCTGAGGGCCCCTGACAATTAGGCCCTGTTCATTCGCTAGCCGTCTGGCGTCCATATATGAGTATTTTACTCGTCGCCATTGATGAGCGTTTCGAGTTTCTACCTCGCCTAAGTATTGGTCGATCTGGAGGGAATATGGAAGCCAATCAATTTCGAGCTCCAAGTCGGCTGCCATCTCTCTCGCTGAATTCATAGCGAGATAGGCGTATGGGCTTTTATAGTCGATATAGACGACGATCTTTTTTGTCATCCCTGACCTTTTTATGCTGCACTGCACAATATGTCGCGCGGCAAACCGTACAATGGGATTCATGGGTGCTCTAAACACATAAAGCCTAACGCCGTTGTGCTGCTGATATCAACTGACATTAAAAAGGAGATCCGCAATGGGACGCGTAGCGATTGTAACTGGGGGCACCAGAGGCATTGGTCGTGCAATTTCAGAAGCTCTGCATGCTTCAGGCTACGACGTAGCGGCAAATTATGCAGGAAATTCAGAAGCAGCGTCCAAGTTTTCCGCAGAGACAGGTATATCCGCATATAAATGGGATGTGGCCGATTATGACGCTTGCCAAGCCGGCGTCGATCAGATTGTTGCTGAGAAGGGCCCAGTTGATATTGTAGTCAATAATGCAGGCATCACTCGTGACGGGACTTTGATGCGGATGACACGTCAGCAATGGGATGAGGTTATCGACACAAATTTAGGATCTTGTTTTAACATGGCACACGCTGTGTTTCCGTCAATGCGTGAACGTGAATTTGGTCGGATCGTAAATATTGGGTCGATAAATGGCCAAGCGGGCCAATATGGGCAGGTGAACTACGCCGCTGCGAAATCCGGTATCCACGGTTTTACAAAGGCACTCGCTCAGGAGGGTGCGCGGTATAACATTACCGTCAACGCAATAGCACCTGGCTATATAGATACTGATATGGTTGCTGCCGTCCCAGCAAATGTTCTGGAAAAGATTGTAGCTAAAGTTCCTGTTGGCCGCCTCGGTCACGCTGAAGAGATTGCACGAGGCGTGTTATTTCTAGTGGCCGATAACGCTACCTTCGTTACAGGGTCAACCGTATCAATTAACGGTGGTCAGCATATGTACTGATCGATAGTTAGGAACTGGAGCTGTCTTGTATGGCAGCACCGGCTTTTAACATGGCATCGATTACGGCGTCTTCATAACCAAGTCCGCGAAGTACTTCTGCTGTGTGTTCCCCAAAACGTGGAGCACCAGATCGAATTGTTGGCGGAGTTGCTGACATTTTATAGGGCGGGGCCATTAGTCGGATGCGCCCCTCGCTGGGGTGGTTCATTTCATGCCAAAACCCAACAGCAGTTAAATGTTCATCACTTACGACCTGATCTAATGAATTGATTTGCATGCAGGGAACTCCAGCCTCAGCAAGTTCGGCAACTAGGTCTGCAGTCGGCCTGCTGAGAGCCATCTCCGCCGTTAAGGCTAGAACTTCTTCCCGCCGTTGAAGGCGTGCTGCCCGAGTATTGTAGCGAGGATCATCAGTTAAATCGGGCCGATTGCCTGCTTTTGTTAAACCCCGCCAATGTTTATCGCTGGAGGCTAGAATACAAACCCAACCGTCTTGTGTGCGCATTGGCCAGCGCATTGGTTTTGCATGTCGATCGGAGCCCACTTCACCCATTGCGGGCACAAATCCTTCACCGGCCAAATGCTCAATCATTGTGAAGGAAGTCATGCATTCGAACATTGGAGTTTCGATTTCTTGTCCTTTACCAGTTGAGAGCTTGTGATAGAGACCGGCCGATATTGCTAAAGCGGCAAAGACTCCTGTTGTTTTATCTGCGATGAGCATTGGAACATAACGTGCTTCTCGGCCGCCATATCCTTCCAGCGCCACAAGCCCAGATACACCCTGGATAATGTCATCAAATGCGGCTCTACCGGCATAAGGCCCATCGGCACCAAAGCCCCAGATATTACAATAAACAATTTCCGGATTAATTTTGCGAACTTGAGCGTAGTCAAACCCAAGGCGTGTTAGTGGCTCTGGTCGCATATTGTGGACAAATACATCAGCATCCTGCAGCAGCTTTTTCATAGCGCTAGCGCCAGCTTCTGTTTTTAAATCTAGCACAACGCTGCGTTTATTTCGGTTTAACTGCATGAAGTTAGATGTCATTCCCGGGTTACGGGCAGGGCCCGTAAGGCGAGTTAAATCTCCATCGGGGGCTTCGACTTTAATTACCTCGCAGCCAAGGTCAGAAAGCATCTGTGTGCAGTATGGTCCTACAACAACTGTTGTTAGATCTACTACCTTCAAGCCATCGAAAGGACCGGGCATAGAAGAGCCTCCAATTTCTAAATTTTCAATGAGATTATGAAGCTGTTAGATCGGAGTTAGAAGATCATCTGTTTATGGGGTTATTTGAAAGGGTGTATGACGGTTAATAGCGAGAAAAATTAGATTTTTTACTCAATCAATATGAACCTTTATCAACCCTTTCCTTCAAGTCTCAAGCTAACTGTTGCTTGAAAATCAGAAAAACTATTGGCCACGATCGCTTCCCGTATTTGACGCATAAGGTCTTGATAATGAAATAGGTTATGTTCTGTTAACAACATGAGGCCTAGAACTTCTTCAGCCTTAGTCAAATGATGGAGGTAGGCCCTGTCATATTTGGAGCAAACTGGGCAGTTGCAACGTTCATCAAGAGGCGTTTGGTCATCTTTGAAGCGAGAATTTCGGAGGTTTATAGGCCCATTCCAAGTCCAGGCCTGTCCCGTTCGACCTGACCGAGTAGGCAGAACACAATCGAACATATCAACCCCTCTTGCCACGGCACCGATGATGTCAGCGGGTTTTCCAACTCCCATCAGATAGCGTGGACGGTTAATGGGTAGATGAGGAGTGGTGAAGTCAAGGGTTTCAAACATTTGCTCTTGGCCTTCACCTACTGCGAGACCACCAATGGCATAACCCTCGAACCCTATTTCTTTTAGGTTCTCAGCGCTTTCAGCGCGCAGATCAGGGTAGATACTCCCTTGGACAATTCCGAATAACCCATATCCTTCGCGCTGTCTGAAGGCGTCTCGGCTGCGGCGTGCCCATCGCATGGACAGTTGCATCGACTTTGCGGCAACCTCATGCTCAGCAGGGTAAGGTGTGCATTCGTCAAATGCCATTGTTATTGTGGCATCGAGCAGATCTTGAATTTCAATGGATCGCTCAGGTGATAGATCGTGGTAACTGCCATCTATGTGGCTACGAAACCGAACACCATCCTCTTTAATTTTTCTCAATTCAGACAGCGACATCACCTGAAAGCCACCCGAGTCAGTTAAGATGGGGCCTGGCCAACGCATGAATTTATGAAGGCCACCAAGTTTAGAAACTCGTTCAGCCCCTGGCCGCAACATCAAATGATATGTGTTGCCAAGAATGATATCGGCTCCTGAAGCTTTTACGTCTTCAGGTCTCATTGCCTTAACCGTTCCTGCTGTTCCGACGGGCATAAAAGCGGGAGTTTCTATTGTACCGTGCGCTGTCTGTATACGTCCTCGTCGTGCCGAAGCGTCCTGGGCAAGGATCTCAAAACCTATCGTCATGGTATTAAAAGGCTCGCATCACCGTAAGAAAAGAAACGATATCGTTCTTGGATTGCATGATTATAAGCCTGCTGCATGCGCTCATGTCCCATCAATGCCGACACCAACATAAAGAGGGTGGACTTTGGTAGGTGAAAGTTGGTCATCAATCCATCAATAACGCGAAATTTATATCCAGGCGTGATGAAGATATTTGTTTCTCCGCTAAAAGCTTTGATCTCTCCTGACATTGCTGCGGTTTCAAGGATCCTCAACGGAGTTGTTCCGATCGCAATAACGCGTCCTCCCGAAGCTTTCGTTTCAGCAATTGCATTTACAGCATCTTCAGTGACCTCACCCCATTCGCTGTGCATTTTGTGATCTTCTATGCTTTCTGTTTTAACGGGCAAAAACGTACCTGCTCCCACATGCAGGGTTACTGTGGTTTGTTTAATTCCTGATTTGGATAGTTTGTCTAATAAACGTTTTGTGAAATGAAGGGATGCTGTGGGAGCGGCGACCGCTCCGTCACGTTTTGCAAATGGTGTCTGATAGTCGTTTAAATCTTGCGCCAGGCCACCGGATGGTCTTTTGATGTAGGGAGGTAAGGGTGCTGAACCATAGCGCTGGAGTTCTTTAAGAAAATTCTCGCCAGTACTGTTAAACCTTAAGCTAACTTCACCACCATCTAATTTGTCTTCCAAAATTGCATAGAATTCTGGTGCAAAGTCGACACGGTTACCTTCTCGAAGGCGTCGACCTGGTCGAGCAAACGCAGTCCATTGTCCGGGTCCTATTTCCTTAAGAAGGGTAACTTCTACTTTCGCATTATCGCGATGACCAGAGAGCCGAGCAGGAATCACTCTGGTATCATTGACGACCATTAAATCGCCAGGACGTAGAATATGGGTTAGATCAGTGACACCGAGGTCCTCCATGTCATCGGGCTTAACGAGTAACATTCTCGCTGAGTCCCTTGGGCGACATGGCTCTTGGGCTATCAGGTCTTGAGGTAAATCGAAGTCAAATTGTGAGAGCTTCAAGGTCGATCCAGATTGCTGCAGACTAGAAAAAACATTTAGACACTGGAGGGCATAGCATGGCTACAGAGCGGCCGGAAATCCAAGGGGCACGTTTTGCTGTTTCTTCGGGACACTATTACGCAAGTCAGGCAGCGTTCGAAGTATTGCAGGCAGGTGGAAATGCCATCGACGCCGGGGTGGCTGGCGGTCTGGCTCTCGGAGTTCTGCAATCTGATCTTGTGAGCTGTGCGGGCGTAGCACCGATTATATTATGGGATGCCGATCGGGCTCAGATGGTAACCATCTCTGGACTGGGTGGTTGGCCAGCTAAAGCAGATATAGAATATTTTCGACGAGAGCACGGTGGCGCTATTCCGGTGGGCCCAATGCGAACTGTTGTTCCATCAGCTCCAGCTGCTTGGATTGCTGCGTTAGATCGATTTGGCACCATGTCTTTTGGTGACGTTGCGCAATACGCAGTTCGTTTTGCGCGCGATGGGTTCCCAATGAATGAGCTCCTGCGGCAGACAATTATAAATAACCGTGCCAATTACGCGGCATTCGATCACGCAGCGGAAATATATTTGTCTGAGAACGGCGAGCCTCCAAAAGTTGGTCAGCTTTTCTATCAGAAGGCTCTCGCTAGCAGTCTGCAATATATGATTGATCAGGAGAAGGCTGCAGTGGCGAAGGGGGCTGGGCGAAGGGGAGGCCTGCAAGCTGCAAGAGATGCATTTTACAAAGGAGATTTGGCCAAAACGATAACGAGCTATCACGCTTCTATCGGTGGCTGGCTATCAATGGAGGATCTAGCCGGATTTCAAGTTGGGTTTGAGCCACCTGTATCTTCAACCTTTGGTGATTGGCGTGTTTTCGGATGTGGGCCCTGGTGTCAGGGACCAGCACTGATGGAAAAATTAAATATTCTGAAGAGATTTGATCTAAAGAAGTTTGGCTTGAATAGCGCTGACTATGTCCACGCACATGTTGAGGCGACAAAACTCGTAATGGCAGACCGTGATGCCTATTTTGGCGATCCACGATTTGTAAAAGTGCCACTAGAAATTCTACTTTCAGAAGCCTACGCGGATGGGCAAACGGCACGTTTAGATATGAATAAGGCTTTTCCCGAAATGCCTCCTCCTGGTGACGCTGGTGGAGAGCCGTGGCACGGAGCGCCGTTCCCAAAACCAGCCGTGGACCAACCGCATCCTGGTGGGGCCCTCGATACCAGCTATCTCTGTGTTGCAGATGCTAAGGGTAATGTCTTCTCAGCGACACCATCGGATGGTTCTTACAATGGGGCTTTAGTTCCAGGAACTGGCTTGAGTGTAAGCCCAAGAGGTGTGCAGTCTTGGACAGACCCGAAACACCCATCATCAATAATGCCGGGTAAAAGACCCCGTTTAACACCCAATCCAGCTATTGCCGTTCGTGGAAATGGTCAGGCGTTTTTGCCTTTTGGAACACCCGGAGGGGACGTCCAAACGCAAGCAATGGCTCAAACCTTTTGTGACGTTGCTGTTTTTGGTATGGGCCCACAACAAGCCGTGGAGGCCCCTAGGTTTGCCAGCTATTCATTTCCATCATCTTTTGAGCCTCATGATTATCACCCTGGTTTATTGAAACTTGAGGGACGAATTGAAGGCGATATCGGCAAAGCTCTTGAAGCTCGCGGACACCGTGTTGAAGAATGGCCAGAGCGGACCTGGTTAGCAGGCTCAATCTGTATGATCCTAGATGATCGTGATTCTGGAATTAAAGCGGCTGGAGCTGATCCGCGCCGTGTTGCTTATGCTCTTGGTTGGTGAGGAGACGCGAAATGCGCGCAATCGTATGTGAGAAGTTTGGAGGTCCGGAAGCGGTCGTTTTACATAACGATTTTCCTGTTCCAGAGGCAGGTGAGGGTGAAGTTCTGGTAAAAATCGAAGCGAGGGCTGTTCAATACGTCGATGTATTAATGGTTGCAGGTAAATATCAGTTTCGGCCAGACCCGCCCTTTATCCCTGGTGGAGAGGCTGCGGGTGAAATCGTGAGTGTCGGTCCTGGTGTGGAAGATTGGTCTGTCGGTGATAAAGTTATGTCACGTCACCAACCGGGAGCGTTTGCTGAATTTGCTGTTTCAAAGGCTGCAGAGCTCGCTCCTGTCCCGAATAACTTTAACATGGCACAAGCGGCAGGATTTAGATCTGCCTATACCACCGCTTATCACGCACTTGTCCAACGGGGTTCGCTAAGCGAGGGTGAAACCTTAGTGGTATTGGGTGCAGCAGGAGGTATTGGCTTAGCTGCAATTCAGATGGGTAAGGCATTAGGTGCCCGCGTTATTGCAGTTGCCTCCTCTGAAGTAAAACGCTCAGCATGTTTAGAAGCGGGGGCAGATTTCGCTATTGATTATGGTCCGCCAACTGACGGCAATCCTGGCCGTTTCCGTGAAAAAATCAAAGAGATGACAGGAGGGCAGGGCGCTGATGTCTTCTGGGATCCTCTCGGTGGATGGGCATTTGAGGAATGCACGCGCTGCATCAATTGGGGAGGCCGTATTTTAATTCTCGGATTTTTGGCTGGAGCTCCAGCCTTAGCCAAAACCAATCACCTGCTAATTAAGGGGGCTAGTGCTGTCGGATGTCGGGTCGGCGGACTAAATGAATTTCAGCCAGATACTGCTCAGGCTAATGTTCAAGCTATCGGCAGAATGGCAGATGAAGGTAAGTTAAATCCTCTTGTTTCAGCGACGCTTCCGCTCGATCAGGCAGCAAAAGCATTGCAGATGCTGATTGATCGGGACGCCATAGGGAAGGTCATTCTTACTTAAAATCAGCCAAGCTTTAGGCTGGTGGCTGCAGTGGATATGTCTGCAGCCCCAGTTATCCTTGGGCATTCGTTGCTTTGGTTTAACGAGGGAGTCTTGTGGCGCCCATTAGGTACTCGTCGACCGCGCGGGCGCACTGCCGTCCTTCCCGAATTGCCCATACGACAAGCGATTGACCGCGGCGCATATCACCAGCAGTGAAGACCTTATCTACAGAAGTTTTGTAGGTGAAATCATCGGCGAAAACGTTACCGCGCTGGTCGAGGTCCACGCCTAATTCTTCTATTAAGCCCTGCTTCACAGGCCCAACAAAACCCATTGCTAGCAAGACTAGGTCGCATTCAATTTGTTGCTCGGTTCCCTTTATGGGCTGGGGCCCACTTTTAGTCCACTCTACTTCCGAGATGGTCGCCCCTGTCACCTTTCCGTTTTCACCCTGAAATTCGAGGGTGGATGCAGCAAATTTCCGCTCTGCACCTTCGTCATGGCTGGTTGAAGTGCGAAGCTTGATTGGCCAATCTGGCCATACCAGTGGTTTATCTTCCTTCACTGGTGGTTTGGGCATGATCTCGAGCTGGGTAACGCCAATAGCTCCGTGACGGTTTGACGTTCCAATGCAGTCTGAACCAGTATCGCCACCACCAATAACAAGTACTTTCTTGCCATTTGCCAGTATTGAAATGTCGTCTGGTACAATGTCACCAGCCACACGCTTATTCTGTTGGGGCAGGAATTCCATGGCAAAATGAACGCCATCTAGTTTACGGCCCTCAACGGGCAGATCACGGGGAGCTTCCGCTCCTCCGGATAATACTATGGCGTCGAACTCAGACATTAAATCGGCCGATTTTATGTCAATGCCAACATTGACCCCGGTCCGGAATTCCACACCTTCCGCCGCCATCTGTTCAATGCGGCGGTCGATAAGATGTTTCTCCATTTTGAAATCTGGAATGCCGTATCTAAGAAGACCGCCTATCCGATCATTTTTCTCGAAGAGAACAACATCATGTCCTGCTCTTGCTAATTGCTGAGCTGTAGTCAAGCCTGCCGGGCCGGACCCCACAACAGCAACGCGTTTGCCTGTCTTTTTTTCAGGTGGCTCAGGATTGATCCAACCGTTTTCAAAACCTTTATCGACGATTGCACACTCAATCGTTTTAATGGCGACTGGATTATCATTTATGTTAAGTACACAAGACTCTTCACAAGGAGCTGGGCAAATGCGCCCTGTGAATTCGGGAAAATTATTCGTCGAGTGAAGGTTCACTAGCGCCCGATGCCATTCTCCCTCATAGACAAGGTCATTCCAGTCAGGGATTTGGTTATTCACCGGGCAGCCGTTGTGGCAGAACGGTATGCCGCAATCCATACAGCGGGCACCCTGGCTTTTGACTTCGGTTTCAGAAAGAGGGACAACGAATTCGTTGTAATTTTTTAACCGATCTTCAACCGGCAGATATCCTCTTTCAGAACGAGATAACTCTAAGAAACCAGTAGGCTTACCCATGGGTCTCGCTCCTAGTCTCGGCCTGATCAGATTTCATTTCTAGCAAGGCACGCCGATAGTCCTCCGGCATCACCTTAACAAATTCACCGCGAGCCTCTTCCCAACGGGCTAAGAGTGATTTTGCGATATCGCTATCAGTGTAGTGAACATGTCGCTCAATCATCGTCTTAAGCCGCATTTCGTCATGATTGAGCATGTCGCTCTTGAAGTCATGTGGTGTCATTATAGCTCTGGAAGGCTCCACTTTTTCAAGTATCACCATCGACTTATTGCATCGAGATGAAAAACTTCCATCAGGATCATGGACATATGCCAATCCTCCCGACATTCCGGCTGCGAAGTTCACACCGGTGGAACCTAGAACAACGACACAGCCGCCTGTCATATATTCGCAGCCGTGGTCACCAGTACCTTCAACCACTGCGAAAGCACCTGAGTTCCTTACGCAGAAACGCTCGCCTGCAACACCTCTAAAGTAACACTCGCCCTCGATGGCCCCGTAGAGGACGGTATTTCCAATAATCATGTTGTCTTTTGGCGAATAGGGAGAGTTTTTTGGAGGGAAAATTGAAATACGCCCGCCAGATAGACCTTTTCCTACATAGTCGTTAGCGACGCCCTCAAGTTCTATTGATACGCCACGGGTCAAGAACGCCCCAAAGCTTTGCCCACCAACTCCTGTCGCTTTAATGGCGATAGTATCTTCCGGTAATCCAGCGTGACCATATTTCTTTGCAACCTCGCCGGACAACATGGCGCCTACCGTGCGATTCACATTTCTAACTTTGGTGTGAATAACAACAGCATCGCCATTATCTAACGCAGGTTTGGCCTTGGCAATTAATTCTTGGTCGAGAGCTTTGTCTAATCCGTGGTCTTGGATTTCGCAGTTAAATGTGGCTACGCCTTCAGCAGGTATGGGTTTGTAGATTAGCCGACGCAAATCGACTCCGTCTGCCTTCCATTGCTCGACCGCGTCACGCATATCGAGAAGTTCCGTCGATCCGATCAGCTCGTTCACTGTTCGGATTCCGAGCTTCGACATAATATCTCGCATCTCTTCCGCGAGGAAAAAGAAGTAATTGATTACGTTTTCAGGTGTTCCGGTAAAACGTTTGCGAAGTTCAGGGTTTTGGGTTGCCACTCCAACTGGACACGTATTCAAGTGACACTTCCGCATCATGATGCAACCCATGGCAATCAAGGGCGCGGTGGCGAAGCCAAATTCGTCTGCTCCTAAGATTGCGCCGATTACGACATCACGGCCGGTACGAAGGCCTCCGTCAACCTGAACTGCAATTCTCCCACGGAGCCCGTTCAAGACAAGAGTCTGATGGGTTTCGGCCAGGCCAATTTCCCATGGGCTGCCAGCGTGGGTAAGAGAGGTAATAGGGCTTGCTCCAGTGCCGCCTTCGAACCCGGAAATTGTAACGTGGTCAGCCCGCGCCTTTGAAACACCCGCCGCAACAGTGCCAACACCAACTTCGGAAACTAATTTTACGCTAATACGGGCGCTTGGGTTGGCATTCTTAAGATCATGGATGAGCTGTGCAAGATCTTCAATTGAATAGATGTCGTGATGCGGTGGTGGAGAAATGAGGCCCACACCAGGAGTGGAATGGCGAACGGCAGCGATATTGCGATCCACTTTATGGCCAGGTAATTGCCCACCTTCACCAGGCTTTGCGCCTTGGGCCATCTTGATTTGAATATCATCGGCGTTGACCAAATATTCAGTCGTAACACCAAAGCGGCCGCTAGCAACCTGTTTAATTCGACTGCGCATACTGTCGCCGTTAGGCATTGGCTTAAAGCGATCTGCTTCTTCACCACCTTCGCCAGTATTTGATCTTCCGCCTATGCGGTTCATTGCAACGGCAAGAGTGGTGTGTGCTTCTCTGCTAATGGAACCAAAAGACATAGCACCAGTTGAGAAACGCTTAACTATTTCAGAAGCGGGTTCAACCTCATCGATCGATATAGGTGAGTTTGCCCATTTAAAATCAAATAGTCCGCGCAGTGTTAAAAGATTGCGCGACTGTTGGTTAATCGAGTCAGCGAATGTTTTGTATTCGTTTGGCAGGTTTCCGCGAACTGCATGCTGCAGGGCGCGAACACTCGCTGGATTCCATGCATGGCGTTCTCCACGCAGTCTGAACGCATATTCACCGCCCACCTCAAGCATACGCTCCAGAGTAGGATCATTGCTGAATGCTCGCGCATGGCGTTCTACGGTTTCTCTGGCAACTTCATCAACAGAAATGCCTTCAACCGTCGTTGCAGTGCCAGTGAAATACTCATCTATGAATTCTGTGGAGAGCCCAATTGCATCGAAGATCTGCGCACCGCAGTAGGACTGATAGGTAGAAATGCCCATTTTGGACATTACCTTTAGAATACCTTTGTTAAGAGCCTTAATGTATTGTTTGAAGGCTTTCTCTTCATTTATTCCTTCTGGTAATTCGTCTAACCGATCACGAATTGTATCGAAGGCTAAATAGGGGTTTATGGCTTCGGCACCATATCCAGCTAGAACGCACATGTGGTGCACTTCTCGTGCTTCACCAGTCTCCACGACGAGACCTGTTTCAGTGCGCAAGCCTTCGCGAATTAGATGGTGATGCACAGCCGAGCAGGCTAGAAGCGCTGGTATTGGGATATTGCTCTCGCTCATCGAACGGTCGGATATAATGAGTATGTTCTGATGGTCGTCGCGAACCGCTTTTTCTGCCTCAAGTTGAAGGCGAGAGATTGCTGCTTTCATTCCAGACAGACCTTGTTCAGCGGGCCAGCAAGCATCGAGTGTTGCCGTTCTGAAAGCATCACCAACCAAATCTTTAACGTGCCTGATTTTTTCAAGATCTTCGTTAGTTAAGATTGGCTGTTTAACTTCTAATCGCCAGTGCGGGTCGTCACCGACATCTACACTGAATAGGTTTGGACGCGGACCAATCATCGAAACCAAGGACATCACCAACTCTTCACGAATTGGATCGATAGGTGGGTTCGTTACCTGTGCAAAATTTTGTTTGAAATATGTGTAGAGAAGCTTCGACTTATCTGAGAGAACTGAGATTGGAGTATCTTTACCCATCGAGCCAATCGGATCATCGCCCTCAGCGGCCATTGGCTCCAAGAAAAATTTCAGGTCTTCCTGGGAGTATCCAAATGCCTGTTGCCTATCAATGAGCGGGATATTCGAGGTTGGCGCAGCCGCTTTAACCTTTGCTAGCTCGCCAAGATTAAACTGCGTCTTCGACAAAAGGTCCTTGTAGTTTCGAGCTTCAGATAGGCCTTTTTTAAGCTCAGCATCATCAATTATGCGTCCCTCATCTAAGTCGATAAGGAACATCTTACCTGGTTGTAAACGCCACTGCCGAGCAATCTTCTCCGGTGGAATATCCAGCACCCCAATTTCAGATGCCATTACAACTTTGTCATCAGTAGTGACGAGATAACGGGCTGGACGAAGCCCGTTTCTGTCAAGCGTTGCCCCGATCTGGCGGCCATCAGTGAAGGCGACCGCTGCAGGTCCATCCCAAGGTTCCATTGCGGCGGCATAGTATTCATAGAATGCTCGCCGCTTTTCATCCATTAATGGATTTCCAGACCACGCTTCAGGAATTAAGACCATCATAGCATGAGCTAACGAGTAGCCGCCCATTACGAGCAATTCCAGAGCATTATCAAAGCAGGCTGTATCTGACTGGCCTTCAGGAATTATTGGCCACAATTTTTCTAAATCGTCGCCCAACAAGTCAGAGGTCATGGCGTGCTTACGCGCTGCCATCCAATTTACGTTGCCGCGGAGCGTATTGATTTCACCGTTATGGCAGACCATGCGGTAGGGATGGGCGAGGCGCCAGGACGGGAATGTGTTGGTCGAAAAACGTTGGTGGACAAGAGCTAAAGCAGATGTGAAGTCTGGGTCTTGGAGGTCAAGGAAATAAGAACCCACCTGTCCCGCTAACAGCATACCTTTATAGGTAATGGTTCTTGATGACATGGATGAAATATAAAAATCTTCAAAGCCTGGTATCTTCTCGCCAGTAATTTTATTTGCCACTGATTTGCGAGCGACAAAGACTTTCCGCTCAAACCTATCTTGGTCACTGCCGGCATAGTCAGCAGTCACAAAAATTTGTTTGGTCTTTGGCTCTGTCTTTATGACCGAAACACCAAGTCCATGCCCATCAACTGGAACATCGCGCCAGCCCAACACGGTTAAGCCTTCTGCACGACAATAGGCTTCTACCAATTTCTCTAATGGTGCCGAATGTTCCTGGTTCTTCGGCAAGAAAATTTGACCAACTGCGTAAGAACCCAATGGCGGCAGATCAAAGCCTAGGGTTTGTTTCCGAAAGAAACCATCAGGTATTTGTGAGAGGAGACCGGCTCCGTCACCAGCCAGCGGATCGGCGCCAACAGCGCCCCGGTGATCTAGCTTTAAGAGGATTTCCAAGCCTTCTTGAATGATTTGATGCGATTTTCGGCCCTTAACATCCGCCACAAAGCCGACACCGCAGGCATCGTGCTCATTCCTAGGGTCATAAAGCCCCTGGGCTTCAGGCGTTTTGGACATTGGCCTTAGTCCTTAAATCAAAGTTCAAGTTAACCTCTAGGATTCCCTAGACCCCGGCCATGCGAAATCAAGGGGTAGCCCCTCTTAATTTGCTAGGCCGGGACTATGTGAAACCCGCGGCTTCCCCGTGCAATCCATCTAGCGCAGCACTCGCAGTAGACGGCGCCGACGTGCTCTTTTGGATCGCAAGTCTCGGGCAGGGGCTTCTGTGCTCCTGCTCCCGATCGCGAAGGGACAGCTTCTTTAACGGAAAATGCAGCGCTAGCCAAGCGTTAGACAACCAAAATTACCAATTTAAAAGGTTTCAACCTTCCATCATTCCGGCCGTCGTATACCCTCCATCAGCCGCATAGGCCTGGCCTGTAACGAAGCTTGCTTCATCCGATGCTAGAAATGCAGCGACAGATGCAATTTCCTCTGGTTTACCAAAGCGTTGCAAAGGCATACGACTTTGTACACTTGGGGGTAGATCGGCTGTTTTAGTTACGCGTGTTTTTGTTGGACCCGGAACTACGGCGTTAACATTGATGCCGTACTCCGCGAGCTCAATAGCCATTGTTTGTACTAAATTTATTAGGCCAGCCTTACTTGCACCGTAAGCTGCACGGCCCCTGCCACCAAACAGTCCTGAATTCGATGCCACTGTAATTATGCGGCCACCTTCACCTTGTGCGACCATTTGTTTGGCTGCTGCCTGCGAAAAGTAGAATGATCCTTTGAGGTTAATACCAATTACTCTTTCGAAAAAATCTGGTGTCATTTCAAGGAAGGGGGATCGGTCGGTTATTCCTGCATTGCAAATCACGATATTAAGTTTGCCATATTTTGATACGGCAGTTTTGACAGCATTTAGAGCAGTCTGAGGATCTGAGACATCTCCTCCTAAAGCTGTGCCGGCTGTTTTTTGGGCGATTTCTTGAGCTGCATCTTCTTCACGATCAACGATGACTACCGAAGCGCCCTCACGTGCTAGTCTTTCAACAATAGCAGCACCGATCCCATTTCCCCCGCCGGTTACAATTACGACTTTTCCATCAAAACGATCCATATTTTCTACCTTTTGTTGAGATTTATCGTCGAATTAATGAGTAACTTATTAAAGTCCAAGCCTGGTCGCTTCGTCGCCAAATACCACTGCAACACGGCCAATTGCTTTGCGTCCAAGCACCATCGCCATGGCATCGCGAAAATCATCTATGAGGAAAGCTGCAGCAAGTTCCGGACGGATTTGGCCTGAAACTGTCCATTCGGCTAGCTTCTCCATTATTGGCCTAACCCGCTCCTCACTTTCGTAGCGTGCATCATAGGGGCTCCAGCCCATGTAATAGCCCATATTGAGGCCGGTAACTGTAATATTTTTGACAAGCAAGATGTTGGCTGGAATGCTCGAAATTTCGCCTCCCGCAAACCCAACAGGCATAATTCTTCCCTCAACAGCCATGCACCGCAAGGATTGGTCAAAAATTTGTCCCCCAACAGGGTCGTAACAAGCATTCACGCCCCGGCCGCCGGTAATATCCATAACGGCGTCTTTGAAAGATCCATCACTGTAGTTGATCGTATGATCGGCTCCATGGGCCTTTGCAATTGTGAGTTTCTGCTGTGAGCTTGCTGTTGCAATTACTGTTGCTCCTAAAATTTTCCCAATTTCGACGGCCGCTATACCTACGCCGCCAGCTGCGCCATGAACCAAAAGTGTTTGACCAGATTGAACGTTTAAAAGGTGTGGCCACATCAAAGCAGCAGCTGAAGTTCCATAGGAATTGGTAATTGAAATTGCTTTGGCGAAATCAAGTCCCTCGGGTATCGCGTATGTGTTTACTTCCAGAGCTGTTGCTTTCTCGGCAAGACCGCCCCAATCGATGACAGCAAAAACTTTGTCGCCAACTTTAAAGCGGCTGGCTTCAGGTCCAACAGCCTCAACGACACCAGCGACTTCCGATCCTGGGGTAAACGGACACGGGGGTTTTCGTTGATACTTACCCTGTACGACTAAGCTTTGGGCAAAACTTACACCCGCAGCCATTACACGAATGCGAAGTCCTTTTGCTGGAGGTTCAGGATCCGGAATATCCACTATTTCGAGTTCGTCGAATGGTCTCCAGTCACGACAGTATAAGGCACGCATACGTTAGCTCTTTCAGTTTTTTGCTCAGAAATGTAAGCATAGACCAATGAAGGGATATTTCGGTATAGGCGCGGAAGGGATTTCCAAGGCCCGCAACCTTGGTGCTCTAATGCGAACTGCGCATGCTTTTGGAGCGCAGTTTCTATTTACGGTTGGCGCGCGTTACGCCACCAGAATAGGGCGGAAGACAGATACTAGCCGATCGACGAATTCATTGCCCATCTATGATTTTGCAGATCTAGACGCGATGCGCCTTCCGGAAGGTTGCCAATTGATCGGTATTGAGCTCACCAATGATGCGATTGAGTTGCCAAGTTTTCGTCATCCGCTAAGAGCCGCTTACGTGCTAGGCCCAGAACGTGCAAGCCTTTCACCAGAGATGGTGGGGCTGTGTTCCCACGTGGTTAAGATCCCAACAAGTTTTTGCGTGAATGTCGGCTTAGCGGGGGCGATTGTGATGTACGACCGGATGATTTCGCTTGGCAGGTTTGCTGAGCGTCCTGTTAGAAGTGGTGGGCCCGTGGAAGCCTTAGCAGACCATGTACATGGCCGTCCTCGCCTTCGTCATTTAGAGCCCAAGTCTTAATCTGCTCTAGCTGGTTCTGCTGCAGGCGTAGTTGAAGCAACAGGCGTTTGCAATCCTCTGTTGGGGAGGATAAGTGCTGATAAAACTGCTATTGCTGCAGCAGCAGCCATCGCCAAGAAGGCGTAGTAGAAGTCGCCGGTCCGGTCGAAAACCTCACCAACAAGTGGTACCGCCACTACTGCTGTGCCTAAGGAGAGGGCAAACCTAAATCCAAAAGCTGTATTCACCCATCGCTTGGGTACATATCGTGAGAAAAGGAAGTCGGATACAGGCTGATTGCCGACAGTGATCATCACTATCAGCCAGATGGCCCCAATCATGACATAGTTTGTACTAACGGCGGCCAGGAATAGAGCCGGTGTCATCAGCCCATATATGCATATAAAAAGCCATTTTAGAGGAAATTTGTCTGCCAATAGACCGCCCGCTAGCTGGGCGAGAGCACCAACAAAGAAAATTAAGGATGCAACAAAGCCAGCGCTTTCTGGATTAGTGACAAAGTCGACGCGAGCTTCCAAGATCTTTGGAAGTCCAATCGTCATACACTGGAATACTAGGCCGGCACCTAAAGTCATCAGAGATAGAGCGCCCATTATTTGTAAAAATCGGCTAAGGCCTAACTCGCGAACCATATCTCCCAACCCTTCTTTTCTGGTTTGGGATTGGTTCATTAGCAGGCGGGCTGCTCTGGTTTCAGATACTTGAGCACGGAAACGAATTGCGAACCAAATTCCTAGGCAGACACTAATTGCTCCGGGCAGGATATAGGCCATTCTCCAATTGAATAGCCATATCATTAAAGCAGCTAAGCCACTGGCCATAGCCATGCCATAACTGCCGAAAACCCCATTTATGCCGAGCATCCGGCCAGACTTGGATCCGGCCACTCTCATTACCATTGGGATACCAACTGGATGGTATATTGATGCAAATAGGCCAATAAAGGATAGGCAGATAAACATCTGAGTTGAGGTCTGGGCCAACCCTGCGCCGAGTGTGGAAAGGCCAATGCCGATAAAGAAAACCGTGATCATCCAGATGTCTGACCATTTGTCTGCCAACCAACCGGCCAATGGGGCGCCAAGCCCGAAGAGAACAAGGCCTAGCCACGCGAGTTTTATTCCTTCGCCAAACGTCAGCCCGAACTCACTTTGGACCTGCAGAACAACGACATTGATCAATAAGATGAACATATGGTCGAAGGAATGGCCTATGCACAGGAAGGGCATTGGCCCGCGAAAAAAGTCGCGCATTATCTGGAGCCTTATCTAGTAAGTGACGCGAACAATACGCTTTTTATCTTGCCCTGGTCGAGAGTATTTAATTGTTAGTTGTTTCGGACTTGATCCAGTCCAAAAAATCTCGACTGCCTCCAATGATTGGAAGGGCAATCACGCATGGTTGGTCATAAGAGTGTAGTTCACATATGCGCTTTGATAGAGCAGGTATTTGAGTAACTGTTGTTTTAAGAAAAACCGCGGTTTCTTGCTCATTTTGAATGTTGCCATTCCAGGAAAAGATCGAAGAAACATCACCCAGTATATTTGCGCAGGCTGCAAGCCGTTCGGAGACAATAGTTTCCGCAATCATCTTTGCTTCATCACTATTTGAAGCGGTTACGTATACAAGCACTGTCTCAGACATCTCAGTCTCGTAAGAAAGCAAAAAAGGGCCGTCCTAAAGAACGGCCCTTTCTTTACGCATTCTTAAATTAAAGATTACGGCTTCAGATTTTTAGCGATGTAATCTTCCCAATAGGCTGCCCATGCGTCATCGCCTACTTTGACCTTTTCCTTCGCTTTTTCAGCGCGCATTTCGTCAAAAGCGGCACGTGCATTGTCCCAGCCATCAAGAACAGCATTCAGACGAGCAAGGCGCTTGTCTTGCCAAGCCTGATCTTCTGGCTGCCAGTAGCCCTTTTCCTTCATGTAACGGACAGCGCCGTCATGAGCTGGAGTGTCATAAGGTGGACGCCCCGCCTTTGATACCTCCCAGTTGAAAGATGAAGCTGTAGTTTTTGAGTAGTCATCAAACGCCTGATCAAGAGCCTTGATCATGTTGTAGGCATCGTCGGCTGATGTCCGAGCATAGGTGGTAATCATCGGATAGCGATATCCAATGAGCCATGCTGGGTTTGCATCAGATAGAGCGGCGCCCTTTGTTTCTTTGCCAGGAGCAGCAAACGAGACGACGTCAGTAACTTTTTTCCAGCCTTCCTTGTTATCCGGCCAGAAGTTAGGCCAATGGAGGCCGCGTGGGCTTGCCTCGATTTCTCGCATGTTTGCTGAGGTGGTCACGCTACCGAATGCATCAAGCTGACCAGCGATGACAGCAGTCTTCATAGCGCCATAGCTGCCAAACCAGACAACTTGCACATCGTCCCGTGTAAGGCCACCAAACGCAAGGTAAGCATCATTTTTGACGTTGACTGAAGGATTGCCTTTCACATATCCAACCCGCTTACCTTTAAGGTCGGAAATTTCCTTAATCCCTGCATCTTTGGCGGTTGCCATGCCGACATTGGCGAGGCGACCGGTGATGATGCGGAGATCCTGTGGACCCCACTCAGGAACAGCAAAGTCATAGGTGCCTTCGGCAGCAAAGTAGGCTTCATTTGCTAGGAAACCATATTGCGCCTTACCGGTTGTCAAAGGCAGAAGACGACCAATAGAAGTGCCTGATGGGATAATACGAACACGAGCTTTGTATTTCTTTTGAAATGCGTTTGCTACGCCAGCAGCCTCAGCGTAACCCGACGAGCCAAGGTCATATGCTGTCCAAACATTAGATTTGGGTAGCTTAGGTGCATGGCCATCTGCGAGGGCAGAGCTCGCAAAGGCTGCTACCGAAACGCCTGCTACAAGAGCGGCGATAGTGCGGTTCATGGATATCCTCCCGGTTTAGTTTCACACGCTCGCTCACCTCTTTTGAAGCTGAAGCGGAGCACAGATTTCAAACAATCCAGCGTTTATTAAAACGCTTGCGATCATCATTGCATCTTGTGAAGTTTCCGTCACGGATATTTTTTAAATAATTCCAAAAGAGCTGGCCACGTGCTTCAAGGCTATGATGCCGAGGATGCAAAGAACAACGTTACGGAAAAGCCGTTCAGAGACGATCTTTCGCAATCGTGTCCCTGCAACAATGCCTGCATACGATGGTAACATTGCTCCGAATGAGGCTATTAAAACCCATAGTGGGAAGGCTCCTAGACTGGCGTAGGAAATGCCAAGTCCAGTAGATGCCAAAAGCAGCAGTACTCCCATTGCCCAGACAAACGCATCTTTCGGCATTTTCAATGCTAGGGTGTAAATGGCTAAGACTGGCCCAAATACCCCAGTCATTCCGCCGATTAAACCAGTGCCTGTGCCAGCCGCGAGACCCATTGTGCCTCGTCCGTTTTGTGGGACCGAAGGCATAAAACCAGAGAAACTGAAAGCTACGAAGGCCAGAATAACAAATCCCAGAATTCCAACCATCACATTTGGATCAACTGAGACGGCAATGAGAGCGCCACAAAAAGTTCCAACGATAAGCCCAACCATCATGGGTGCAATTTCAATATATCTTAAGCGTGCACGTCGGGTTTCGATAATTTGAAACACGTTTGTAACGATAGCGGGGCCCACAATCATGGGCGTAGCATCTCGAACATCCATAGCGAATGTTAGGATTGGAATTGCCACCAATGGCAATCCAATACCCGCTACGCCCTTAACCAGGCTTCCCAGAAAGAATGCAAGTGCGATGACTGCAGCTGTTTCAATATCGATGTTCAGGACACAGAACTCACGCTTAGAGAAGGCTCAGCTATCAGACCCGCTGATTGATCGAAAGAGGGGCATAACACCGCAATTTTGAAGAAATCGGCACCTCTTTGAAATTTAGATTCCTAATTGGGTTCGCTATCTTGGTTAAAGGATAATTTGAACGATGTCTTATTATTGTTAATTTATGAGCAAAATTGGGGGGATTAATGCCTGATATCGTAACCTTTGAAATTAGGGATGATATAGCCGTTATTCATATGGACGATGGCAAGGCTAATGCGCTGTCTCCGGCTATGTCTAATGCTATTGGTGCTGCTTTGGATATCGCGGCGGTCGATGCAAAAGCGATTGTTCTTACTGGAAGGCCAGGTGTTTTGTGTGGGGGGTATGATCTTCGAATAATTCGCGGTGACGATAATGCTGAGCGAGATCGGATGCGTGCTCTCGGGACTGAGTTGATGAAGCGGCTGTATTTATCACCTCAACCTATTGTTTGGGCTTGCACTGGTCACGCTGTAGCAGCTGGGGCAATCCTTCTTATGGCTGGAGATCTAAGGATTGGCAGGCGAGGTGATTTCAAAATCGGCTTAAATGAAACTGCGATTGGCTTGCCGCTTCCTCAAATAGGGCTTGAATTTGCCCGCGACCGTTTAAGTCCTTCAGAACTTCAAGCAGCCACGATAATGGCAAAATTATATAACCCTGATGAAGCAGTAAGTGCTGGTTATCTTGATCATGTCACAGAAGGTGATGTGTTCATCGAAGCGATCGAGGAAGCGAAACGTCTTGCTCAACTTGATGCAATAGCCTTTGCAGCAACAAAAAACCGTTTAAGGCAACCGACAATTGACCGTGTTGCTATTTTGCATCAATAGAAAAAGAGGTAAATATTCTTTTGTTTGACAGTAAGATATAAAAAAAAATTAAAAAATTACATTAATTTTAGTAAGGTAAATATTTTCGAGCCTGCATCTCTTGGATCAGCTCTACAAACATCTCCTCAGTGTCGATGCATTCATGAAAACCTGCTTTTCGGGCTTTGATTGTGCTCATATGATGTGGATTGGGGCGCTGGCCGTGCCCTAGAACAAAGTCGATAAATCCCCAACTCGGGACCATTTGTTCATAAGTGTACTGAGCAAGGCCATGCTTTTTTGCAATTTTTGGCCATAAATGTGCATTGGCAGGCATTGTTCGCGCTAGGGATATTGGGTGACGAACGCCCACTTCCATATCGAACAGCTTCGCTATGTGGGGCCAAATAACCTCCCATTGATAAACATCACCATTTGTTATGTTGAAGACCTGGTCGGCTGCTCGATGATCTGAAGCGGCCCACTCGATAGCCTTTGCGATAATCCGAGCATCAGTTGCCTCACCGATCCTTGCATCTCCACCTGGAAAGCGAAGAGGCATGCCGTATTCTCTGGAAATCGCTGCAAATACACCTAGGCCAGCAATAACGTTCATTGGACTCCCAATAGCAAGTCCGCAAACAATCTGAGGGCGCAGGACAGTCCAACGCCACTTAGCACCCGTTTTAATTCGTTCTTCTGCAAGCCAATCCGTTTGTAAGTAATAGAAGTTGGGAGGCATATAACGGGGGTCATTTTCTTTGGCGGGCTGCTTAAATGGGCCAAGGTGACCCCCGTAGGCCTTGGTTCCTTGTAGAATGGAAATGTGGCGTATGTCTGGTGAAGCTTCAAATAACGGCCGAAACAGGTTCTGAAGCATGGACAGATTTACGTCAGCATGCTCCTGGGTTAGCCAGCCACGGGCTACTTCTGGCATTTCATAAACAGCAGCATAGGCAATATGTGTAATGCCTTTGAGCCCAACAAGTTTTGAATGGCAATCGATTGGATCTTGAAGATCTACGGATATCCAATTAGCCCGATTTTCAAAATCGGGAGGTCGGCGGGAAAGCGCGGTTACTTCCCAATCATCTAGCTTGTCAAAATGTTCAAGTGCTGCTCTTCCAACTGTGCCCAGGGCTCCAGCGATTACAATATGCTTTTTCATGAAGGTCCTTTCTAAACGGCACTTTAACCGTAGCTTCTAAGGCTAGGGCCGTTTTCCTTCAGCCAACTCTCGGCAACCTTAAATTCAGGAAACAATCCTGCCAGGTGGGTCCAGTATTCAGGGCTATGGTTCATGTGTTGAAGATGAGCGACTTCGTGAGCAGCGACATAATCCAGCACGTGTTCTGGAGCCATTACTAGGCGCCAAGAGAAGGAAAGACGCCCGTCGGCTGAGCAGCTTCCCCAGCGAGTTTTTGCATCACGGATAGAAACGCGTTTTACTGTTACGCCTGACTTGGCTGCATATTTGCTTGTTGATGCAATTAAGCGCCTTAGAGCTTCAGCCTTAAAGAACCGATATATGGCAGATTTCACAGAGGAGCCTGGTCCCCCAACGAGTATCTGGTCTCCAAAGACTACCAAAGGGTCTTTGGCACTCTTGTCTTGAACGATCCGGCGCATTCTACCGAGGAATGGGACAACCGACCCTGGTTCAAAAGGCGTAATTTCATGAGCTTCAGCTCGCCGTTCTGCAATCCAACGCGTGCGCTTACTCATGAAGCGACGTGCTTCTGGTAATTTAGCCTCGCTTGGCGCCGTTAAAGTAACGAGGCCGCCGATTTTTTCGACCTTTAACGAAATACGTTTTGCCCGGCCGTCAACGCGAATATGGACTGGTGCTATGTCACCGTTTGCAAGTGGCAGATGCTCATAAGGTCCAGTCAACGACATAATTTGGCAGGTCTTCATCTAAATCATCGAGGTCATCTTCAGAAATGACCTTATGGCGAACAGATATACCAGCTTCATGGACAGTTTTTGAAGATCCTGAAACTAGTGGATGCCACCATTGTAGATCTTTTCCTTCGTCTATGAGCCGATAAGCACAGGTTTGTGGTAGCCAGGGTAAGGACGACAGATTTTTTTCTCGGAGGTCTATGCAATCAGGAACAAATCGCTTGCGATTTGAGTAGTTTTGACAGCGGCAGCTGTTTAAATCTAGCAACTTGCAAGCGACAGAAGTAGGAAGAATTTCTCCTGTATCTACATACTCCACCTTTAAAAGGCAGCATTTGCCACAGCCATCGCAAAGAGATTCCCACTCCTCTCTGCTCATCTCCTGCAGGCTTTTGTTCTGCCAGAATGGAATTTTTTCATTCAATGTTGTTCATCACCTTTTAGACCCAGCCGCCACATTAACCCAATTGCAGCACCTTTCATAAATGGCAGGATGACCAGAAGGAGCGCCAGGGTAAGTGGTAACCAAATCCACATGTGAAGCTGGATAGACCAAGACCAGTTTTGCTCCGCAATTAATGCGAGAGGGACAACAATGTGCCCTACCAAAAATATGGTTAAATAAGGAGGAAAATCATCGGCTCGAATACTTCCTAGTTGTGTATTGCATACAGCACACATTTCTACCGGTCGGAGGTAACCGCGAAAGGCGTTTCCCTCTCCGCAACAAGGGCAGCGCCTTCGTAACCCACGGGTTATAGCGCTCTTAAATCCAATATTTTGTTTATACAAAATTGGCATTTTGTGTCCTTGGCTCTTGCGATCCTGACATCGAGACGGCTCAATGCTGGCCGGCAACTTAGTTCTTGGCTTAAGCACCTGGGAGTGTGACATGGCGTATCGGACATTGCGGAGCTGGCTCCGTCATCTTGCGGAAACTGATCGTTTAATGCTTGCTGAGTCAGGGGTTGATCTTGATTTCGAGGTGGCAGCAGTCGCAAAGCGTCAAGATGGTTCGAAGGCAGTTTTATTTCCGTCCCCAAAACGGGGTGGCGCTAATGCACCATCGGTGCCGGTAATAGCTAATTTATTAGCGCAAAGGAGCTGGGTGGCGGAGGCGCTTGGTGTTGAGCCGGGCGAGGTCCTCAGCGCCTTCCGCCAAGCTGTGGATGCACCTATAAAGTCAGAAGAGATATCAAATGCTCCAGTTCAGCAAACCATTATAAGGGATCCCGACCTTCTTCGTGATCTTCCTATACCTCTCCACAATGAGCACGATAGCGGTCCTTATATATCAGCTGGTCTTGTAATTGCCCGCAATCCGAGAACTGGAATCCAAAACGTTTCAATCAACAGACTTCAAATCTCCACTAAAGATCGAATGGGCATTCTTATGCTCCCCCGCCACCTTCACAACTTCTATCAAGCTGCTGAGAACCAGGGGGACGTTCTGGAGGTTGCGGTCGCCATCGGTGTTGATCCTGCTACCTTGCTGGCCTCTCAGGCGATTGTGCCAATCGATTTCGATGAGTTAGAAATTGCAGGTGCTCTTCACGGACATCCTTTACGCGTCGTTAAGTGTGTTTCAAACGAAGTTCGGGTCCCGGCGGATGCCGAAGTCGTCATAGAAGGACGGCTTTTGCCAAAAGTGAGGGAATCAGAGGGGCCATTTGCTGAGTTTCCTCAGTATTATGGTCCGGCCGGTGATCGTGAGGTTATTGAAGTTGATGCTATAACTACTCGCTCAAAGCCGATGTTTCATACAATTGTGTCTGCAGGTATGGAGCATCTCCTTTTGGGGGCAATACCGCGGGAAGCCACTATTGTGGCTTTGCTCCAGCGAAGTTTTCCCAACGTGATTGATGTTCATCTCTCTCTTGGCGGCGTGTGTCGGTACCATCTTTTTGTGCAGATCAAAAAGCGGCATGAGGGGGAGGCAAAGAATGTGATTGCTGGGGCGTTTAGCGCCCATGCTGATATCAAACAGGTCGTTGTGGTTGATGAAGATGTGGATGTGCATGACCCAACGGCAGTCGAATGGGCTGTTGCAACACGCTTTCAGGCATCAAAGGACTTAGTGATCCTAAAATCAAGTCTGGGTTCAAAGCTCGATCCTTCAGCACAGGATGGCATCTCCGACAAAATGGGTCTGGATGCAACTATGCCAGTTAAACGCGAGGGCTTGGATTATGTAGTTGTACACGTGCCAGGCGAAGATGACCCAGCTACTGATCAACGGATTGCGGGACCTGCTTCGGCTGATCATGAACAACTTCAAGAAGATGGCTGATGCAGGGGCTGTCTCCAGAGATTTTAAACAGCGACCTTGAATGTCAGGACGGTAAAAATGCCCAGGTCACCTGATGAGTTCGTCGATAAAACAATAATAATAACAGGAGCTGCAAGTGGGATCGGTCGAGAGACTGCGCTCATTTTTGCTCGCGAAGGTGCTAATGTCGTTGCCACCGATGTGAATTTAATTGGGGCGGAAGATACAGCGGATGCAGTTCGAAAATTAGGGAGTAATGCTCTCGCAATTAAGACGGACGTTACAGACCGAGCGTCGGTAAAAGACTCAATAGCTAAAGCCATAAACGAATTTGGCGGTTTGGATTTTCAATTCAATTGTGCAGGGGCAGCACTAAGACGTGCATCCTTTTTGGACATTGACGATGAGCTTTGGACGGGTGCAATGGCGATAAATGCGACCGGTGTATTTTATTGTATGCAGGAAGTTCTGCCTCATATGCTTGCTCAGGGAAGAGGAGTAATCGTGAATGCCGCATCGATGTCCCACAGGCGAGGAGGGGCTGGCGGGCTAATTCCCTACGCCGCATCAAAGGGCGCTGTGGTTACACTCACAATGGGTGTCGCTCGAGAGTTTGCCGACCGAGGTATCCGTGTTCTTTCCATCTCACCTGGTCCAATTGATACCCCCTTTGAGGACACTGCCGGTGGGAATGATGAAGCTCGGAAACGGGCTCTTGCTGACGTGCCGATGGGAAGGCTTGGGCGGCCCGACGAAATCGGCGAGTTAGTGCTTTTTATGTGTTCGGATGCTTGCAGTTATATGACGGCTGATACGGTCTATGTGAATGGAGGCGGAGGCTTCAGGTAACAAGTGCTTTTATGGATAAGTTATAAACAGACCACAGACATCGAATGGGCCTTACCATGTTCGAAGTGTTTTATGTGACTAGTTGAACTCTATCGGCTGCAAATCTCGCGATACTAAATTCAACGGGTAATGCATTGCTATCAATATTAATTCCCTCAGTAACGAGAACTGGCCGTCCCCTGGGTAATTCTAAAATGCGTGTTTCTTCGGCTGTGGCAGGGCGTGCATGAATTCGTGTTTCTCTCCGTTCATAGTCGGTCACTCCAGAGAGTTTGAGAGCTTTTGTAATCGAGTCATTTTCGTGAAACGCCTCAGCCAGCTTTGGGAAGCGATGATAGCTAAAATAGTGCGAAGAAAGAGTTATTGGACGGTCTTCGCTGAAACCTAGGCGATCGACTCGCCACGCTTTATCGCGGGTTTCTAGTTCCAAGGCCTCTCTTGCATCTATCGGCGCCTGAACGCGAGCGACATGCAGAATTTGCCCCTTTGGTGCTTTTTGTTGTGCAGTGAGACTTTCGCTAAATCGGACACGACGGCCCAAGGGATATTCCACCATTTCAGCGTTTACGAATACGCCTCGGCCTTGCTCTGTCCGAACTAGTCCTTTTTCAGCCAGAGCTTGGATTGCACGCCGGACGGTATGGCGATTGACTGCAAAGCGTGTCGTTAGGGTCTGTTCTGTAGGTAATCTATGGCCACCCCCTGAGAATGTTCCACATCTTATATCATTCTCAAGTGCCAACGCGATCTGCTTCCAAAGGGCCTCCCCATTTCCGCGAGAAAGGTTTTCCGGAGTGGTTTCATCAATTGTCATATAACTGTCTTCTTTTTCCGGTTTACACAGGATCAACTTGTAGTTACCTTCAACATATCTAGATGTCTAGACAAATATGAGGGTGTTCGATGTCGTCCAATTCCGACCTTGAGAAAAATCCTAATGCAGACCGGGCTGAATGGATGGGCGTGCTGGCCAGGGCACATGCTCAGTCCTTAGCTAAGTGTTTTGATACCATAAGTGACCCACCAGATTTTCGTTGGCTAAGACAGCCTGAAGTAGGCGCTGTAATGACACGCGGTAGAGCTGGTGGAACAGGGCAAATGTTTTCTGTGGGTGAGATGAGTGTCACCCGGTGCGCAATCACGATGGAATCGCTCCCAGATGTTGTTGGGCATGCTTACGTCCAAGGGAGAGACATTGAGAAGGCAAAAGCCGCAGCTATTTGTGATGCCCTCCTGCAAACGTCGCGGCGCGACGAGATTTGGGCAAAAGTTATCGAGCCTCTTCGGAGTGAAGAAAAAGAGAGACACCTAAAATCTCGACGGAAGGCTGGTGCTACAAAGGTCGATTTCTTCACTATGGTTAGGGCGGAAAGTTAAGTCATGACACATATAGCCACCGGCTTTTCACAGCCTGTATTTGGTGCGCAGTCTGCTTTTCGTTCAATCATGGAGGCATTCTCATTCCCTGGTCGCATAGTAGAAGTCCAGGGCCCTCAAGAGGCGCCCACCGGCTGGCCATCTTCGCTAGCTGCTGCATGCCTTACACTTTTAGACAACGATGTATCCATTTGGCTGGATAAAGAAGACCCAGAAACCATACGATACTTAAACTTCCATGCGGGTTGTCGAATAACCTCTCAGCCAAATGAAGCTGATTTTGCCATTATTCTCGATCCTGAGTCGGCTCCCTTCCAGCAATTCAAAATTGGCACCGATAAATATCCAGATAGATCAGCAACGTTATTAGTTGCCTGCCAGAGCCTTTCAAAAGGTCCCGTGATCGAAATATCCGGTCCGGGGATCAAGGGAAAACGTAGAATTGAGCCAATGCTTGAAGTTGCAAGCTTTTGGGCGGCCTGGGCAACAAATAATGCACTCTACCCACTTGGGTTTGATGTCTGCCTTTTTACAGGCAACTTAGCATTAGCTCTGCCACGTAGCGTGTCTGCTCACACTTTGGAGGTCTGACACTATGTACGTCGCAACGAAAGGCGGAGAGGCCGCCATTGAAGCCACGCACGGGTTGATTGCTGAGGAAAGGAGAGGAGATACTTCCGTTCCTGAGCTTGCTATCGACCAGGTGCGAAATCAACTTGGACGGGCTGTCGATCGCGTTATGACAGAAGGATCGCTCTACGATCCAGACTTAGCGGCGCTAGCCATAAAACAGGCCCAAGGGGATATGGTTGAAGCGATTTTTCTTCTTAGGGCCTTTCGCACAACACTGCCGCGATTTGGTGCCACCCAGCCAATAGACACGTCCAAGATGATTATCCGCCGGCGTATTTCTGCAGCTTTTAAAGATGTGCCAGGTGGCCAGATATTGGGTCCCACATATGATTACACGCATCGGCTTTTGGATTTTGGTCTTGCTAAATCAGACCAAGCTGAGCGGGTAGCGCCAGAGGCCACAGCCACCGATCCAACTATGCCGCGTGTAACTGATATTTTAGGTGCTCAGGGTCTTATGCAAGCGGAGACGAGATCTGAACCAGAGGCGGAGCCATTTGATTTAGGCAGACAGCCAATGTCGTTTCCTGCGGATCGGGACCAGAGACTTCAAAATTTATTCCGAGGCGATGAGGGTTTTGTTCTCGCACTCGGTTATGCGACGCAGCGAGGTTATGGTCGTAACCATCCTTTTGTCGGGGAAATTAGGATGGGCTTTGTCGAAGTGGTTTTTACCCCACCTGAGCTAGGGTTCCCAATTTCGATCGGAACCATCGAAGTAACTGAATGCCAGATGATAAACCAATTCCAAGGTGCGAAGGGTATTGAGCCCATGTTCACTCGGGGTTATGGCCTCGCCTTTGGACAGTCAGAACGAAAGACTATGGCAATGGCCTTGGTCGATCGTGCGCTTAAAGCCAGTGAATTGGGTGAAGACCGAGACCATCCTCCGCAAGACGAAGAATTTGTGCTTGCGCACAGCGACAACGTCGAAGCTGCGGGCTTCGTGAGCCATTTGAAATTACCACATTACGTTGATTTCCAGTCTGAGCTTTCAATGTTGCGCGGCCTGCGCGCTGACGCTTTGAAAACCCCGGGACAGGAGGCTGCGGAATGAATTCTCAGGCGTTTCATTCGGTCGATGGTACCTACAATTTTGCGTATCTCGATGAGCAAACGAAGCGAATGATCCGGAGGACGCTTCTAAAAGCCATTGCTGTCCCTGGATATCAGGTTCCGTTTGGGGGGCGAGAGATGCCTATGGCCTATGGCTGGGGAACGGGTGGCATCCAGATTACAGCGTCCATCATTGGTAAAGACGACACACTCAAAGTTATTGACCAAGGTGCAGACGATACAACGAATGCAGTATCTATCCGGCGCTTTTTTCAGAGGGTTTCGGGGGTTAAGACTACGGAGGAAACGCAAAAAGCGACCCTCATCCAGACACGACATAGAATTCCCGAAAAGCAGTTAACCGAAAATCAAATTCTTGTTTATCAGGTTCCGCAGCCTGAACCGCTTTGGAAGCTTGAGCCTCGTGAAGTTGAAACAAGAAAGTTACATGCGTATTCCGAATACGGCCTTATGCATGTGAAGCTTTATGAGGATATTTCTAGGCATGGTGAGATTATAACGACCTACGATTATCCAGTTGAGGTTAATGCCCGCCATATAATGTCTCCATCGCCAATACCTAAGTTTGATAACCCAAAGATGGCGATGATGCCTGCATTGCAATTGTTTGGAGCTGGGCGAGAGAAACGCATTTATGCGATACCGCCGTATACTCGTGTCCGAAGCCTCGACTTCGATGATCATCCTTTTGAAATCCAGAGATTTGAAGACCCGTGCGCCCTATGCGGCGCAGAAGGGGTATTTCTTGATGAAGTGATTTTGGATGACAAAGGTGATCACATGTTTGTTTGTTCAGACAGTGATCATTGTCGTGAGCGCAGAGCCGCAGGTCATGCTGGGCATCGTGCCTCTGATGCGGCCAGCATTGGATTTGTGTCCTCGGAGGGAGAGGCATGATGAAAGCGTTACTTGAAGCTGAGTCGGTTGGTCACTCTTACCCTGGTGGTCAGCTCGGTTGTGAAGACGTTTCCTTTCGCCTTTACCCTGGAGAGGTGCTTGGCGTTGTTGGGGAATCAGGCTCTGGAAAGTCAACGCTGCTGGGGTGTCTATCTGGGATGCTCGAACCGTCGAATGGCATTGTTAGGTTCGATGTTGGTGGACAGGGACTCAGGGATGTTTTCAGTTTGTCGGAGCCCGAGCGAAGGCTTCTTATGCGGACAGACTGGGGCATTGTCCGCCAAAATCCGCGCGATGGCCTTCGGATGAATGTGTCTGCCGGCGGAAATGTAGGTGAGCGTTTAATGGCTGTGGGCGCTAGAAATTACGGAAATATCCGAAATGAGGCCCTCGATTGGTTGACCCGGGTAGAGATACCTTCATCACGTGTTGATGATCTCCCTCGTACTTTTTCTGGAGGGATGCAGCAGCGTGTCCAAATTGCCCGAATTCTCGTGTCAAAACCACGTCTGATTTTTATGGATGAGCCGACGGGTGGACTGGATGTTTCTGTGCAGGCAAGACTGCTTGATCTTCTTCGAGGCTTAGTCCGAGACCTTGGCGTTGCCGCTGTTGTCGTCACTCATGATCTTGCTGTAGTTCGCTTGCTCTCCGATCGATTGATGGTGATGCGGCAGGGACGTGTAGTGGAAACCGGGTTAACCGACCAGGTTCTTGATGATCCTCAACATCCTTACAGCCAACTCCTCGTTTCATCGGTGCTACAGGCATGACCCAAAAATCTTTGATGTTGCAGGTACGAAATCTACGCAAGACATTTACCCTGCACGGGCGTGGTGGTGTTCAGCTCCCTGTCTTTAACGATATATCGTTTGAAGTTTCAGCCGGCGAATGTGTTGCTTTGATTGGTAGTTCTGGGTCTGGAAAGTCGACTCTCCTTCGCAGCTTATATGCAAATTATCTCCCATCAGCAGGAGAAATTCTTGTCAAACATCATGGTGAATGGGTCGACATAGCTTCTGTTGAAGCAAGAACAAAGCTTGAAATACGACGGGAAACTATTGGTTATGTAAGCCAATTTCTCCGGGTTATTCCAAGAATTTCCTCCATCGATCTTATTTCTGAGGTTGCCATCTCGGGGGGAATGTCTTCTGAGATCGCCATTGAGGTGTCCAGTGCTCTTCTAAGGCGGCTTAATCTTCCAGAACATTTATGGAATGTGCCTCCCGCAACGTTTTCGGGTGGTGAACAGCAAAGAGTAAATATCGCTATGGGGCTTGTAAGGCCTTATCCAATTTTATTACTCGATGAACCAACGGCCTCGCTTGATGCCAGCAATAGAGAGTCGGCCATTGAGCTAATTTTGGAGGCGAAGTCCCGAGGCGCTGCGATTATTGCAATTTGCCACGACGAGACAGCCCGAGATCGCTTTGCTGATAGATTATTTGATGTTTCTCAATTTAAGGCTGCAGCCTAATGACTGATTTAATATTGGCCAACGCTCGAATTGTTAATGCCGAAGCAGAATTCCTTGGAGGGATTGCAGTAACGGAAGGTCGTATCTCGGAGATCTGGGAAGGGGATAACATTCCCAATGGTGCTCATGACCTTGGTCAGGATTTCCTGCTGCCAGGATTTGTTGAAATCCACACAGATAATGTTGAAAAACATATGGTCCCGCGTCCAGGAGTTGTATGGCCTTCTCCCGTAGCGGCTATCCTTGCTCATGATGCGCAGATGGTAGCTGCTGGAGTAACCACTGTTTATGACGCCATCGCGGTAGGTGAGTATTTGGATCGGAATTATCGCCGAGCGCTGCTCAAAACCGTTATGGAGGCTGTTACAGAAGCTAGTACATTGAATTTATTTAGAGCAGATCATTATGTTCATCTTCGGTGTGAGATTGCCGATGATGTAGCGCCGGAACTGTTCAAGCCATATGCCAAAGATCCAGTCGTCCGACTAATTTCATTGATGGATCACACGCCTGGTCAGCGTCAATGGCGCGATCTCAAATCCTTTAAAGTATATAAAAACGCCAACATGTCTGATAAGGAATTTGAGGCATATGTCGCTTCAAGAATTGCCTCGGCAAGCAAAAACTCCGAGGTTAATCGTAGACAAATTCTTGATCTGTGGTCTGATCGTGGTCCTGTAGCAAGTCATGATGATACTACACCAGAGCATGTCTCTGAGGCTGTAAAAGACAACATTCGAATTTCTGAATTTCCTACCACTATGGAAGCAGCAGAGGCTGCGAAAGCCGCTGGGATGCGGACAGTTATGGGTGGACCTAATGTTGCTAGAGGGGGGTCCCATTCGGGTAATGTCTCTGCAATTGATCTAGCGGACGCTGACCTTCTCGATGCACTCTCTTCAGACTATGCGCCCATTAGCTTGGTTCAAGCGGCATTTAAACTAAATGAAATTGGTGTCATGACTTTGCCTAAAGCAGTCGCGACAATATCTAAAAATCCTGCCGAAATGCTAGGCCATCTTGATCGTGGAGAGATTGCTGTGGGTCTCAGAGCAGATCTCGTGCGCGTGCGTAAAATCGATGATGCTGCAGTGGTCCGAGGCACCTGGGTGCATGGCGTAAAAGTAGCATGACACGTTATGCAATTTATTTTGCACCTGACCGTGAAAGTCCTCTCTGGAGATTTGGCAATGCGTGGTTAGGTAGGGATGTCGAAACAGGTGAGCCTCTCATTCGTCCATCTTTGAGTGGATTAAGCGGTTTAAATTTAGATGAACTTACAGCATCTCCTCGTTTGTATGGGTTTCATGCAACTTTAAAGCCTCCTTTCCGCCTGTCTGAAGGCTGCTCATTCGCTGATTTAATCCGAACGTGTGAGGACTTTGTATCAACGCAAAAGTCCTTTAACTGCCCAATGGTTGCTCCGGCAGAGTTAGGCAATTTTGTTGCGTTTAAGCTTCTCGTTCAGTCAAAATCGATGATTGAATTGGCAGCCAATGCTGTTGAGGTTTTTGAGCCGTTTAGAGCGCCACAGACAGAGAAAGAGCTAGCGAAGCGTCGCTTGGCTGGATTGACTGGACGCCAGGAAGAAAATCTCCTGCGCTGGGGATACCCTTACGTCATGGAAGATTTCCGTTTTCATATGACGCTAACCAGCGCCATAGCAGCAGACGGGCTTAGATCAAAGTTAACTGCCGGATTAATAAGTGCTGCCGAAGCTGCAGGTGCGGTAGGACCAATGGAGGTCTCTGGAGTAAGTCTTTACGAGCAGGTGGGATCAGATCAGCCCTTTCGGTTAATCCGTCGATTTCCATTCAAAGGATGAAGCAGCTTCTAATGCTGATATCATCTGTCTGATGCCACTTTTTACATCAGAAATATTTTCAATAATCGTTACGTTTTGACCGCAAACGTCGATAGCATCAGAGCGCTCAAGTCTCGCTAAAACATCAGCTTCGGGTTCGCGGCCCCGATCGGCTAAACGCCTTGCAAGAATAGTTTTGGGTGCTGTTACGACGATAACATGGACAGGTTGATGGCGAGACTTTGCGTCATCTATTACTGTTCTAGAAACACTTGCCACTACAGCGCACCCGCGTGTCCTAAGTGTTTCTGTCGGCTCGGCTAAGATACCATAACAATAGCCATGCGCGCGCCATGATAGAAGAAAATATCCCTCTGCTTCCTTTTGATTAAACTCGTCTGTGCTCATCTCGATGTGTTGTTCGCCCTCAGGAGTAACAGGGCGGGTTATCACTCGTTTCGCAAAACTGAAATTGCCTGTTGGTTCGAGTTCGCGGGCGGCTCCCTCAAGAAGGGTATCTTTGCCGGCTCCGCTTGGACCAACAACCAAGATTAATGGCGCTAAGCCAGTCATCCATTGTCACTTTTCGTTATTGTATCGATTCCCTATTTGCACCCAAGATTATGTAATCTTTGTGACGGGGATCTATAGTTTTAATGACTTCCTTTTATTGCTGGAGATGCGGATGCGTATAATTGACCTTTCAAGAGAGCTCTATCATCGAACCCCCGCGCATCCCGCCCACCCTCCGGTGATCATTACAACGTGGAACGACCATTCAGAGGTGAAGGAAGCGGGTGGAATTAAATTTTCCTCTAAAGCAATGTCGATTTCCATGTCTGACCATGCGGGAACCCATATAGACGCTCCAATTCATTTTGACCCACGACCTGGGGCAGCCTCTATAGACGAAATTCCATTAGAAAATTTTTATACAGGCGGCCTTTGCCTAGATCTTTCCGATGTCCCGTTACGCCATGAAATAACGGTTGATGAGATGGAAGCAGCACTTAAGGCCACTGGGGAAGAGATCCTTGAGGGTGATACCGTATTGATACACATGAGCGTTAATGCTCGATTATGGGGGAAGCCTGGGTATCAACACGACTTTCCAGGCCTCCATGTTGCTTCAGTTCATTGGCTTGCGGATAAAAAAATACGTCAATTTGGTGTTGAAGCTATTAGTCCTGCTCCTGAAGGCGCCGCAAATTATAAAGCCCATCTGGCTTGTGGGGAGCGGGGCATCACCCACATTGAATGCCTATGGAACTTAGAGGAGTTGGTTGGAAAGGGTCGCTTCCGTTTTGCAGGTTTTCCGCTAAAAATTAGGGGAGGAACAGCTAGTCCAATTCGAGCTGTTGCGATTTTCGAGGACTAAATGATGCGTAAGCTTAATTCGGGTCTTACATCTTGGCTTCGCGCGAGCAATCACAACTCAATGATGCTTAAACAAGAGTCAGGTATTGGAAAACCCGAAGATCTTGGCATTGTAAAAATTGCTTACTTCGGATCGAGTGCGTTTAGGCTGACGACGCCACAGGGCCTATCAATAATGATTGATCCCTGGCGAAACCACCCAAGTAGGACTTGGGACTGGTATTTTAAGGATATGCCACTCACAAAGATTGACATAGGAATTTCAACCCATGCTCACTTTGATCACGATGCTCTCGATAGGTTAGACGCAAGTGTTCTTTTGGATAGGCCAATCGGCCAATACAGTTTTCTTGATGTTTTGATTGATGGCATTGCCGATAAACATGCTACCGACTCAAGTGCCGCCACATATGATTTCAAGCTAATTCACAAACGTTTCAACGGTGTTGATATCGAGCCGCCAGATAATCCACGATCATGGGATAATGTAATAGTTGTTATTGAAACTGGTGGTCTTCGATTTCTTCACTGGGGCGATAACAGGCATAATCCCCCAGATTATGTATGGGAAAAACTTGGTAACGTAGACGTTGCTTTGCTGCCTGTTGACGATAGCCAGCATGTAATGGGATTTGAAATGGTGGACAGCATAATTAACCGATTGCGACCAAAAGTAGTGATTCCACATCATTATTTTTTGATGGATGTGACTCAGCGGCAGTCGACACTTCTACCCGCAACAAAATGGCTTCAGACCCAGTCTCGCGTTGTTCATCTATCTTCGGCGGAAACACAATTCTCGAAAATGACCCTTCCTACTGATACGACCATTCATCATTTTGGAGAGCATGTAGCATTCGACGCTGAGGAATGGCGGTCCAGGCCTGAGGAGGACTAAAAAATGCCTTACCCGCCGGTTGGCGCTATAGACTGTGATCTTCATCCAGCGGTGCCTAGTATCAAGGCTTTGCTGCCATATCTGGATGATCATTGGCGTGATATGGTGATCCAGCGAGGTGTGCATGAATTAGATTCAATCAGCTACCCTAAGAACGCTCCTATTTCAGCCCGTCCTGACTGGAAGCCGGAAGTGGGTAAGGCTGGCCAAGACTTAGTGCGACTTAGAAAAGAAGCGCTGGATGGTTTTGGTACGAAATTTGCCATCTGCAACTGTCTTTACGGTGTTCAACTTTTGTATACCGAAGATATGGCTTACGCATTTGCTCGGGCGGTGAATGATTGGATTGCCACAGAATGGTTGGATAAAGAGCCGCGCCTTCGCGCTTCTATCGTCGTTTCTCCACAAAATCCTGATTATGCCGCAGCCGAGATAGATCGCATGGCTGTCGATAAGCGGTTTGTTCAGGTTTTAATGCTGGTAATGGATGAAATGCCTTTAGGGCGTCGCCGCTACTGGCCAATTTATCGGGCTGCAGAGAGGAATGGCCTTCCTGTAGGTATTCATGCGGGCAGTGCTTATAGGCATCCCGTAACGTCAGTTGGTTGGCCTACTTATTATGCCGAAGACTCAGCTGCACAGTCACAGGCATTCCAAACAACACTCACTAGCTTGATCACGGAGGGAGTTTTTGCGGAATTCCCTGAATTAAAGGTTGTTCTTTTAGAGTCCGGCTTCGCTTGGTTACCTGCACACCTTTGGAGGCTTGGTAAGTTTTGGCGTGGTTTGAGGATGGAAACCCCTTGGGTGGACAGGCATCCGCTTGAAATTGCCAAGGACCATGTTCGACTGACAATACAACCTTATGATGCACCACCTAGGCCAGATGACTTAGAAAAATTAATTGAGCATTTTGACAGTGACGAAATGCTTCTATTCTCTAGTGACTATCCGCATTGGCACTACGAGGGAAATAACGCGATTCCTGATGGAATCTCGAGAGCACTTCAGAATAAAATCTGCTATGATAATCCTCTTGCGACTTATCCAAGATTAAAGGAGGCCGTAACGTGACTGTCGAAACCATCAGCCAAGCTT
>Ga0222714_10000447_pt1 | contig 47694 bp, 56 predicted proteins | sample C33_3DmetaG_FD_165048 | JGI IMG/M metagenome (GOLD analysis project Ga0222714, IMG submission 165048) | Estuarine water microbial communities from San Francisco Bay, California, United States - C33_3D | ecosystem: Environmental > Aquatic > Marine > Unclassified | place: USA: California... | reverse complement strand
CGTCAAAGTCCATCGCTCCCGCTCGAAAGCAGCGCTCCATGTACTGAGTGTATACCTCGCCGAGCTTCGACATTCGTGCTGAGGCATCTTGCTCCTGCAGGTCCGCCCGTGCCGCATAGGCCTTTGGCGTGATTAGGCTGTTCTTGTAGGCCGAAATGCGCGAGGCTACGGACTTCGTCTTGTAAATCTCTTTGTCGAGGTTCAGTTCTTTAATCACATTCGCCAGCACTTTTTGTGCATCCTCGGAATCGTAAATCGTAAAGTTGCTCGGGAACCCTAGCCGCTCCCCCTCTACGCGAAGGATGCGTGCAAAAATGGAGTGGAAGGTGCCCATCCATACATTCTTTGCCTCGGCCGGACCGATCACCTTCGCGATCCGGTCCTTCATCTCACGCGCAGCCTTGTTGGTAAAGGTCAAGGCAAGAATTTGAAAGGCATCCGCCCCTTGGGCAATCAAGTGCGCAATTCGGTAGGTAAGAACCCGGGTTTTGCCTGAACCCGCTCCGGCTATAACCATTACCGGTCCGTTCAGGTGTGCTGCGGCCTTGCGCTGGGCCGGATTGAGTCCGCTTAAAAGTTCATTCATGACGAGCTACAAAAGTAGGTGGACGGGCCCCCGGAGCATCGCCGCGTGGAAAACTTTGAAATTCTTTTTACTAGGTGGAGGTGATTAGAGCAGAATTTGTTCTACATTTGCAGTCCCCAAAAAAGTGGGGGTGAAATTTTATTTCTACCGACGTCAAACCACGTAGAAGAGCATGCCAACGATCCAACAATTAGTCCGCAAAGGACGCGTAACCCTGGAAAAGAAGAGCAAGTCGGCCGCACTGGACGCTTGCCCACAACGCCGTGGCGTTTGTACCCGGGTATACACCACAACTCCTAAGAAGCCGAATTCCGCGATGCGCAAAGTTGCGCGTGTGCGGTTGACCAACGGTAATGAAGTCAACGCCTACATCGGAGGTGAAGGACACAACCTGCAAGAGCACAGCATTGTGCTGGTTCGCGGAGGTCGTGTAAAAGACCTTCCTGGTGTTCGCTACCACATCGTTCGCGGTGCCCTTGATACGGCTGGCGTGAACGGTCGTATGCAGCGTCGTTCGAAGTACGGAACGAAGCGTCCAAAGGCTAAAAAATAATTAAGTAAGGAACCATGAGAAAGACTCGTGCCAAAAAGCGCCCGTTACTGCCGGATCCCCGTTTTAACGATCCCCTCGTAACTCGTTTTGTGAACAACATGATGTACGACGGAAAGAAGTCAACCGCCTTCAAAATCTTCTACGACGCCATTGATTTGGTTTCGGAGCGCACCGGTGAGGCCAATGGCCTTGACCAGTGGAAGACGGCCCTTACCAACGTGATGCCGCACGTAGAGGTGCGCAGCCGTCGTGTAGGTGGAGCGACATTCCAAATTCCGCAACAGATCCGTCCCGACCGCAAGATTGCCGTGGCAATGAAGTGGTTGATCGGCTACTCACGTAAGCGCAATGAAAAGAGCATGGCAGGTAAGTTGGCCGGCGAAATCATTGCTGCAGCAAAAGAAGAAGGTGCGGCCGTGAAAAAGCGTATGGATACGCACAAGATGGCTGAGGCCAACAAGGCGTTCTCACACTTCCGTTTCTAACCACAGTTTATACAAACGATGGCTTCACGCGACCTTAAATACACCCGCAACATCGGCATCATGGCCCACATTGATGCTGGTAAGACAACGACTACCGAGCGCATTCTTTACTACACTGGCGTGAGCCATAAGATTGGTGAAGTGCACGACGGAGCTGCTACCATGGACTGGATGGTTCAGGAGCAGGAGCGCGGCATCACCATTACCTCTGCTGCGACGACGTGCTTTTGGCGCTTCCCAACGGTACAGGGCAAGGACATCGCGGGCCAGACTGAAGAGTACAAGATTAACATCATTGATACTCCAGGTCACGTTGACTTTACGGTAGAGGTAGAGCGCTCACTTCGTGTTCTAGACGGTGCTGTGGCACTTCTTTGTGCGGTAGGTGGCGTTCAGCCCCAAACTGAAACAGTATGGCGTCAAGCCACGAAGTACAGTGTTCCTCGTATTGCGTTCGTCAATAAGATGGACCGTACTGGAGCTGACTTCTTTAACGTGGTACGTCAAATCGACGAGAAGCTGCGCGGTAATGCTGTGCCACTTCAGGTACCCATCGGTGCGGAAGCTGAGTTCCGTGGCGTAGTCGACTTGCTCACCAAGAAGGCGATCATTTGGAATGATGACTCTCAGGGCATGACCTACGACGAGATTGAGATTCCTGCTGATCTGGTTGCGACTGTAGATGAATACCGCGAGAAGCTCGTTGAGGCAGTTGCTGAGTTCGACGACAACCTCATGGAGAAGTTCTTCGAAGATCCTGCAAGCATCACGCGTGAGGAGCTTACTGCGGCAATTCGCAAGGCGGTTATTGCCATGAAAATCACTCCAGTACTTTGCGGCTCTGCGTTCAAGAACAAGGGCGTGCAAACTATGCTTGACGCAGTAATGGAGTACCTTCCTTCACCTGTAGATGTTGAGGCTATTTCTGGTATTAACCCTGACACTGACCTCGAAGAAGTACGTCGCCCTCTATCTACGGATCCTTTAGCGGCCCTTGCATTCAAGATTGCAACTGACCCCTTCGTTGGTCGCTTGTGCTTCTTCCGCGTCTACTCTGGTAAGATTGACGCTGGTTCGTACGTGAAGAACATGCGTACTGGCAACAAGGAGCGCATCAGCCGCATCTTCCAAATGCACGCCAACAAGCAGAATCCTATCGATGTGATCGAAGCTGGTGACATCGGTGCTGGTGTTGGCTTTAAAGATATCCGTACTGGAGATACCTTGTGCGACGAAAAGAATCCTATCGTACTTGAGTCTATGAGTTTCCCTGAGCCGGTTATCGGACTCGCGGTTGAACCAAAAACTCAGGCTGACGTAGATAAGTTGGGTATGTCTTTGGCAAAGCTTGCCGAAGAGGATCCCACCTTCCGTGTACATACCGATGAAGAGACTGGCCAAACGGTTATCTCTGGAATGGGTGAGCTTCACTTGGAGATCATTGTTGACCGCCTAAAGCGTGAGTTTAAGGTAGAATGCAACCAAGGTGCTCCTCAAGTACAGTACAAAGAGGCACTGACTTCAACCATCAACCACCGCGAGGTCTACAAGAAGCAAACAGGTGGTCGCGGTAAGTTCGCGGACATTGTGTTCACGATTGGACCTGCGGACGAAGCGCACACTGGCGGACTTCAGTTTGTCAACGAGATTAAGGGCGGTAACGTACCTAAGGAATATATTCCTTCAATCGAGAAGGGCTTCAAAGAGGCCATGAAAAACGGTCCATTGGCTGGTTACGGCATCGACGCGATGAAGGTTACCCTAACGGATGGTTCGTTCCACCCTGTTGACTCTGATTCACTTTCGTTTGAATTGGCAGCTAAAATCGGTTTTAGGGAAGCAGCTCGCAAAGCGCGTCCGGTAATCCTTGAGCCAATCATGAAGATGGAGGTTGTAATGCCCGAATCAAGCATGGGTGATGTCGTAGGTGACCTCAACAAGCGCCGTGGAATGGTGGAAGGTATGGATACGAAAGATGGCGACAGCCTCGTTCGCGCCAAGGTGCCTTTGAGTGAAATGTTCGGTTATGTGACTACGTTGCGTACGCTGACCTCTGGTCGCGGTTCTTCGAGCATGGAATTCAGCCACTTCTCAGAGACCCCTTCAAGCATCTCTGAGGCTGTAATTGAAAAAGTAAAAGGCAAATAATAGGATCGATGAGCCAGAAAATTCGCATCAAGCTTAAGTCCTACGACCACAACCTCGTAGACAAGAGCGCCGAAAAAATCGTAAAGACGGTAAAGAGTACCGGAGCCGTAGTAAACGGCCCCATTCCCTTGCCAACTAACAAGCGCATTTACACTGTATTGCGCAGCCCACACGTCAACAAAAAGGCGCGTGAGCAGTTCGAGTTGTCAAGCTACAAGCGCTTGCTTGACATTTACTCGTCTTCAAGTAAAACCATCGATGCCCTGATGAAGCTTGAGCTTCCTAGCGGTGTTGAGGTTGAGATCAAAGTATAATAATCCCTAGAATTCCTGACAATGCCTGGACTAATTGGCAAAAAAATCGGAATGACCAGCATCTTCGACGGTGACGGAAAGAATTTCCCGTGTACCGTTATTGAAATGGGTCCCTGCGTGGTGACTCAGCTCAAGACGAATGATGTCGATGGTTACGAAGCCGTGCAGATCGGATATGGCGAAAAGAAACACGCCACATCGCCTGCCGCCGGCCACGCTGCAAAGGCTAACACCTCTGCAAAATCAAAATATGTAGAATTCCGTGAATTCGGAACAGAAGTTTCCTTGGGCCAAGTGCTCACGGTTGCCATGTTCGAAGAAGGTGAATTCGTTGACGTTGCGGGCCAGTCGAAAGGCAAGGGCTTCCAAGGTGTTGTCAAGCGTCACGGCTTTAGCGGTGTCGGCGAGGCGAGCCATGGTCAGCACAACCGTCTACGCGCTCCGGGTTCTATTGGTGCAGGTTCTGACCCAAGCCGTGTATTCCGCGGAATGCGCATGGGAGGCCGTACCGGTAATACGCGTATTAAAATCCAAAACCTTCAGATTCTGAAGGTCGATGCAGAGAAGAATCTGCTCGTTGTCAAAGGTTCCATTCCCGGCGCGAAGCAGTCGCTTGTAATTGTTGAGAAGTAATGGAAGTTCGCATTTTAAACCAGCAGGGTCAGGAGACCGGTCGTACGGCTCAGTTGAATGACGAGATCTTCGGTATCACTCCGAATGATCATGCAATGTACCTCGATGTGAAGCAGTACTTGGCCAATCAGCGCCAGGGAACGCACAAGAGCAAGCAGCGTGCTGAGATCGCGCGTACCACTAAGAAGCTGCATAAGCAGAAAGGTACGGGTGGCGCTCGTCACGGTAGCATGAAATCACCTTTGTACCGTGGTGGTGGCCGTGTATTCGGCCCCATTCCACACGAGTACGGTTTCAAGCTCAACAAGAAGTTGAAATTGGTAGCTCGTAAGTCGGCTTTGAGCCAATTGGTGGCGTCAAATCAGATCCTCGTTGTGGATCAAATTGCAATGGCTGCTCCTAAGACTAAGGATTACGGAATGATTCTTAAGGCTTTAGGTCTTGAAGGCAAGAAATCCACTGTAGTATTGGATGAACCAAATAATTCAGTATATTTGTCGTCCCGCAATTTTGAGGGCTCAAAAGTTGTAATTGCTTCAGAATTAAGCACTTATTCAATTTTGAACGGCGGTACACTAGTACTTCTTGAGCCTTCGATTGCGAAAATTGAAACCGCCCTAACGGCCAAATAGTGATGGAACAGATTCTCATTCGCCCGGTACTTACCGAGAAAGCGACTGCCTCAGCAGAGGTAGCGAATCGCTACACGTTTGTCGTCGATAAGAAGGCGAACAAGCTTCAGATTAAAAAGGCTGTAGAGGAGCTTTACAAGGTGAACGTCGAGCACGTTCGCACTATGATTGCTCCAGCTAAGCGCATCGTGCGCTACACTAAGGCAGGGGTTATGGAAGGTCGCAAGCCGTCTTTAAAGAAGGCTGTGATTGAGGTCCGTGCTGGTGAAACTATTGACATCTACGCAAACCTCTAAGTCATGGGCGTACGTAAACTAAAACCGATGACTCCAGGCCAGCGCCTGCGTTCGGTAAATGATTTTGCTATGGTGACGTCTGGTGCTCCTGAAAAGAGCTTGACGGTTGCCAAGAAGCGTTCTGGAGGACGTAACAATACCGGTAAAATGACGATGCGCTACCTCGGTGGTGGTGCAAAGCAGCGTTACCGTTTGGTCGACTTCAAGCGCGATAAGTTTAACATCCCCGCTACCGTTAAAAGCATTGAGTACGATCCAAACCGTACTGCTTTTATCGCCCTGTTGGTATACGCAGACGGTGAGAAGCGCTACATTATTGCTCCTAATGGCATTCAAGTAGGTCAGACCCTTCAGAGTGGTCGTGGTATCGCTCCAGAGGTCGGAAACGCAATGAAGTTGAGCGAAATGCCTTTGGGTACGATTGTTCACAATATTGAGCTACGTCCTGGTCAAGGTGGTATCATCGCTCGATCAGCCGGTGCATTTGCCCAGTTGGCCGCTCGTGATGGTAAGTACGCTGTACTTCGCATGCCTTCAGGTGAGAGCCGTATGATTTTGACCGAGTGTATGGCGACGATTGGAACTGTCTCTAATGCTGACCATGCACAAGTGGACAGCGGTAAGGCAGGTCGTAGCCGTTGGTTAGGTCGTCGTCCACGGACACGTGCCGTTGCAATGAACCCTGTGGATCACCCAATGGGTGGTGGTGAAGGCCGTGCTTCTGGTGGTCACCCACGTTCACGCAAGGGTATTCCTGCGAAAGGATACAAAACGCGTACGCCTAAGAAGGCGAGCAACCGTTACATCATTGAAAAACGTAAGAAGTAATCATGGCACGTTCGCTTAAAAAAGGTCCTTACATCCACTTCAAGCTTGAGAAGCGTGTGATGGAGAATGTTGAGGCAGGTAAGAAGACCGTGATCAAGACTTGGTCTCGCGCTTCAATGATTAGTCCAGATTTTGTCGGCCAGACCATTGCGGTCCACAACGGCAAAACCTTTGTACCCGTTTATGTTACCGAAAACATGGTAGGTCACAAGCTTGGAGAATTTGCTCCAACGCGTGTATTCCGCGGCCATGCTGGTAAAAAAGATAAAGGCAAAAAGTAATAAGCGATGGGAGCTCGTAAAAAAATCCGCGCTAACGCGATTAAAGAGGCACGACGCAGTGTAGCTATGGCTTCACTGAATAACTGCCCAACTTCACCCCGCAAGATGCGCCTTATGGCAGATCTCATTCGTGGAATGGAGGTAGCTAAGGCACTCTATGTACTGAAGCATAGCAGCAAAGAGGCGTCAATTCGTCTTGAAAAGTTGCTTCTTTCAGCCTTGACCAATTGGCAAACCAAAAACCCAGAGGCTTCGGTCGATTCTGGTTTAGTGGTCCAGAGTATTATGGTCGATGGTGGCCGTATGCTAAAGCGTGTCCAACCCGCACCACAGGGCCGTGCCCACCGTGTGCGCAAGCGTTCAAACCACGTTACCCTGGTGGTGGGTCGTGTTGCCGAAGAAGGTTCAACCAGCTCTGAAAACGCCTAATCATGGGACAAAAAGCTAATCCTATTGGCAATCGCCTTGGCTACATCCGTGGATGGGAGTCTAATTGGTACGGTGGCCGTAACTACGGAGATAAAATTGCTGAAGATGCAGCAATTCGTAAATACTTATATGCTCGTCTTAGTCGTGCAAACGTGTCGCGCATCATCATTGAGCGTACGCTTAAAGTTGTCACTGTAACGATTGCAACGGCTCGTCCTGGTGTGATTATCGGAAAAGGTGGTACTGAAGTAGACAAGCTTCGCGAAGAGCTCAAAAAGCTCACCAAGAAAGAGGTACAGATCAATATTCACGAGATTAAGCGTCCTGAACTAGATGCCAAGCTTGTTGCTGATAGTATTGCACGCCAGATCGAAGGTCGTATTTCTTTTCGCCGCGCTATCAAAATGTCTATGGGCAGTACGATGCGTATGGGAGCAGAGGGAATTAAAGTTCAGATCAGCGGTCGTTTGAATGGTGCTGAGATTGCCCGTTCTGAGAAGTTCAAAGAAGGTCGTACTCCACTGCACACGTTCCGTGCGGACATTGACTACCACATCTCTGAAGCGCATACCACCTACGGTCGTATCGGCATCAAGGTGTGGATCATGAAAGGTGAAGTATATGGCAAGCGCGACTTGAGTAATGTACTTGGTCAATCTGGTAAGCGTGTTGGCGCTGGAGCTCCTTCATCAGGAGGTTCTGACCGTCCACGTCGTGGTGGTGGCCCTGGCGCTGGTGACCGTCGTCGTCCCAACAACAACAACCGTAAAGCTTAATCGTCATGCTTCAGCCGAAAAAGACTAAGTTCCGCAAAATGTTTAAGGGCAAGATGAAGGGTAGCGCTCAGCGCGGTGCCACTCTGGCCTTTGGTTCATACGGTATTAAGTCCCTTGAAGAGGTATGGATGACAGCCCGTCAAATTGAGGCTGCCCGTATCGCTGCTACCCGCTACATGAAGCGTGAGGGACAGCTTTGGATTCGAATCTTTCCAGACAAGCCTATTACGAAGAAACCTCTTGAGGTTCGTATGGGTAAGGGTAAAGGTGCGGTAGAATACTGGGCTGCTGTAGTTCGTCCAGGTCGAATGCTCTTTGAACTCGATGGAGTTTCTGAGGACATTGCAAAAGAAGCACTTCGCCTTGCGGCACAAAAGCTTCCTGTGAAGACGAAGTTCGTGGTTCGTCGTGATTTGGTTAACGCTTAATGCCCAGTACCATGACAACTGCTGAATTGAAGAAAATGACTGCCGAAGAATTGGCAAACCAGTACCGCACGCAAAAGACGGAACTTCTCGACCTTAAGCGCAAGCACCGCTTGAGCCCGCTTGAGAACCCCATGCGACTCACCGCGCTCCGCAAGGACGTGGCTCGTTTGGCAACTGAATTGACCCAGCGTTCTAAGAACTAATACGATGGAAAACCAACGCAATCTGCGCAAAGAGCGCATCGGGGTAGTGACCTCGTCAGCTATGGACAAGACGGTTACCGTCAACGTATCACGTCGTGTGAAGCACGGTATGTACGGAAAGTTCATCACCTTCTCTAATAAGTTTCACGCTCACGACGAAAAGAATGACTGCAACCAAGGCGACACTGTGCGCATTATGGAAGTTCGTCCTCTTTCGAAGACCAAGAACTGGCGTGTTGTTGAAATCATTGAGCGCGCTAAGTAATTAAAAGATGCTACAGACAGAATCAAGGCTCCGCGTTGCGGACAATACCGGCGCCAAAGAAGTTTTGGTGATTCGCGTGCTGGGTGGTACTCGCCGCCGTTACGCTTCGGTGGGTGACACAATTGTGGTTACCGTTAAAGATGCTACTCCTGCTGGCAATGCCAAAAAGGGAACTGTATCTAAGGCCGTAGTAGTTCGCACCAAAAAAGAGATTCGCCGTCCGGATGGTTCATACATCCGCTTCGACGACAACGCATGTGTGCTACTCAATGCAGCTGGTGAAATGCGCGGTACCCGTGTATTTGGTCCGGTTGCTCGTGAGCTTCGCGACAAGCAGTACATGAAGATTGTTTCACTGGCACCTGAAGTGCTTTAATCGCCTAGTACGATGGCAAAGTTTCACATTAAAACTGGAGACACTGTAGTGGTGATCGCTGGTGCTCACAAGGGAGAGCAGGGCAAGATTGTTCGAATGATCCCCAAGCAGCACCGCGCGATTGTTGAAGGTGTTAACCTGGTCACAAAGCACCTTAAGCCGAGTGCAACCAACCCACAGGGTGGACTTGAGAAAGTCGAGGCTCCACTTCATGTTTCAAACCTTATGCTGTTGGACAGCAAGGGTACGGCAACCCGCACGGGATCTCGTGTAGAAGCCAATGGAGTTAAAGTTCGCGTAGCGAAAAAAACCGGCGAAGTAATTAAGTAATGGAACCGAATTTAAAATCGAAGTACCTCGGTCAGGTCGTTCCGGCCATGATGGAGCAGTTTTCTTACACGAACCACATGGAGGTTCCGCGTTTGCAGAAGATTGTGTTGAGTCAAGGCCTTGGAGCCGCAGTTTCTGACAAGAAACTCATTGACTACGCAATAGAAGAAATGTCTACAATTGCTGGGCAGAAAGCTGTAGCTACTAAGTCGAAAAAAGACATCTCAAACTTCAAACTGCGTAAAGGAATGCCCGTGGGTGTTCGCGTAACCCTTCGTGGCGAGCGCATGTACGAGTTCCTTGAGCGCCTTTTAGTATCATCGTTACCGCGTATCCGTGACTTTCAAGGTTTGAAGGATGGTTTCGACGGTCGTGGCAACTACACTTTCGGAATTACCGAGCAGATCATTTTCCCAGAAATCGAGATTGACAAGGTGAACCGTATTTCAGGTATGGACATCACTTTTGTTACGTCGGCAAACACCGACAAGGAGTGCAAGGCACTTCTTCAAAATTTCGGAATGCCTTTTAAGAAGTAAGTCATGGCAAAAGAATCAATGAAAGCGCGCGAGCGCAAGCGTGAGGCTCTCGTAGCAAAATATGCTGCGAAGCGTGCTGCTCTTAAGGAAGCTGGGGACTACGATGCCCTTCAAAAGCTTCCCAAGAACGCATCTCCAGTTCGCCTTCACAATCGCTGCAAGCTGACTGGTCGTCCTCGTGGATACATGCGTCAGTTTGGTATCTCACGCGTTACGTTCCGCGAGATGGCCCTTAATGGTCTGATCCCAGGAGTAAAGAAGAGCAGCTGGTAACCTCAATAGAAGACAAGAAATGTATACTGATCCCATTGCAGATTTTTTGACTCGCCTTCGCAACGGTGCGAAAGCTGGTCACGCTGTTGTCGAGGTTCCGAGTAGCAAGATGAAGGCTGAAATTGCCCGTATTCTTATGGACCAAGGCTTCATCAAGGACTTTAAAGTTGACGAAAACGGCCCGCAGGGCACGCTCAAAGTTGCTTTGAAGTACGATAAGTCATCGAAGCGTTCGGTGATTCGCGGTATTGACCGTGTTTCTCGTCCAGGACTTCGCAACTACAAATCCTCTACCGAATTACCCCGTGTTAAGAATGGTCTCGGCATTGCGATCGTGAGCACATCACACGGTATGATGACCGATAAGGAGGCCCGCACACAGAATGTAGGCGGTGAAGTTGTTTGTTTCGTTTATTAAGCATCGAACATGTCACGAGTTGGTAAATCCCCAATCACAGTCCCCGCAGGCGTAGAGCTTTCGATTGAGGGAAGTGTGGTTACCGTTAAAGGAAAACTAGGAACATTGACCCAGTCAATCAATCCTGAAATTACGTTCGAGCGTGAAGGTGACGTGTTGACTGTTATTCGTCCTACGGACAATAAGCTTCACCGCGCCCAGCATGGCCTCTACCGTGCCCTGATCAATAACATGATTCAAGGTGTATCGCAAGGCTTCCAGAAGAAGTTGGAGCTTGTTGGTGTAGGTTACCGTGCTTCACACCAAGGTCAAAACCTCGAGCTTTCGCTTGGTTACTCGCACATTTTTGTTCTTCAGGTTCCTACGGAGGTTGGCCTCAATACGGTTTCAGAAAAAGGTAAGAACCCAATTGTAGAATTGGCTTCGTACGATAAGCAATTGCTTGGAGCAGTTGCCGCTAAAATTCGCAGCTTGCGCAAACCTGAGCCGTTCAAAGGCAAGGGTGTTCGCTACGTCGGTGAGATTGTTCGCCGCAAAGCTGGTAAGTCTGGTGCTAAGAAGTAAGATATTATGGCAACGAAAAGTTTAACTCGTCGCGAGCGCATTCACCTGCGCGTTCGCAAAGTGGTCGAAGGATCGGCATCACGTCCTCGCTTGGCCGTGTTCCGTTCTAGTAAAGAAATTTACGCACAGGTCATTGATGACCAATCTGGTGTAACACTTTGTTCAGCCTCTTCGCTCAAGAAGTCAGGACGTGAAGTGAGCGGCTCCAAGCTGGAGCAAGCTCGTCAGGTTGGGATCAAGGTTGCGGAGCTTGCAAAGGCGAAGGGCATTGAGAATGTATCATTTGACCGCGGTGGTTTTTTGTACCACGGACGTGTAAAATCATTGGCTGAAGGAGCACGCGAAGGCGGCTTGAATTTCTAAGATCGTTATGAAAGAGATTGCATCTAAAAAAGTAAAGCCAAGCGGCTTGGAGCTTGTTGACCGCCTCGTAGGTGTGCAGCGCGTAACCAAAACCACAAAAGGTGGCCGTACGTTCTCATTTACCGCAATTGTTGTTGTGGGTGACGAGCACGGTATTGGTGGCTACGGCTTGGGTAAGTCAAAAGAAGTTTCTGAGGCAGTGACCAAGGGAATCGAAGACGCCAAGAAAAATTTGTACAAGTTTCCTGTATCAAAGGGCACTGTTCCCCACGAGCAAGATGGTAAGTTCGGCGGAGCGCGCGTATTCCTGCGCCCTGCTTCAAGCGGTACTGGTGTAATCGCCGGTGGTGCAATGCGTGCCGTTCTTGAGTGTGTTGGTGTTCACGACGTTCTTGCGAAGAGCAAGGGTTCATCAAACCCACACAACCTCGTTAAGGCGACGTTTGAAGCACTTCACTTGATGCGCGATGCGCACCAAGTTGCCAAGACACGCGGTATTGCTCTTAATAAAGTATTCAACGGTTAATTCATACGATACCATGGCACGTATTAAAGTCACAAAGGTTCGCAGTACGATTGACCGTCCGCCGTACCAAAAAGCAACGATGGAGGCTCTTGGCCTTCGTAAGATGAATCAGTGTGTGGAGCACGAGGCTACCCCCCAAATTTTGGGTATGGTACGCGCGGTGAACCACTTAGTTAAAGTTGAAGAAGTTAACGCCTAATTATCATGGCAGCATTGCACGAACTTAAGCCTGCTCCAGGAGCAGTGAAGACCAAGAAGCGCCTCGGGCGCGGAGAAGGTACGGGTAACGGCGGAACCGCCGGAGCTGGTCACAAGGGTCAAAAGGCTCGTACGGGCTACAGCAAGAAAATTGGTTTTGAGGGTGGTCAAATGCCACTCCAGCGCCGTGTTCCCAAGTTTGGTTTCAAAAATCCAAACCGTGTGGAGTTCCGTGCAATCAATCTTGATGTACTCGCCCAGATGGCCGAAAACCACAAGATTACTGAAATCGGTCCTTTGGAATTGGTACAATTCGGATTGGCCGGTAAGAATGATCTTATTAAGGTTTTGGGTCGTGGTGAAGTGACAAGCGCACTTACCGTAACTGTTCACAAGGTGAGTCAATCTGCTGCTGCAGCTATTACTGCTGCGGGTGGTAGTGTGAACCTCCTTCAAGGAAAGGCTGAGTAATGAAAAAGCTCATCGAAACCTTTCGGAACATCTGGGCCATCCAGGAGCTTCGTGATAAGATCACGTTGACTCTGGGATTGCTTTTGGTGTACCGCTTGGGTTCTAATGTGGTCCTGCCGGGTATTGATCCCACAAGTTTGGACCAACTTCAGAACCAGGCCTCTGAAGGTTTGGTTGGTTTGATCAATGCCTTCTCTGGTGGTGCCTTTGCAAACGCTTCGGTTCTTGCACTCGGAATCATGCCGTACATCTCGGCATCGATCTTCATGCAGCTTGCTGGATTGGCAATTCCCGCCATTAGCAAAATGCAAAAGGAGGGAGAGTCAGGACGTCGCAAGTTGAATCAGATCACGCGCTATCTAACCATTTTGGTGGTTGCTGCTCAGGCTCCTGGATACATAACTAACCTGATGTACCAAGGTGTTGAGATTACATTGCCGACCACCGCTTTCTGGTTTTCTGCATGGATCACCTTGATTGCCGGTACCATTTTCGCTATGTGGTTGGGTGAGAAGATTACGGATAAGGGTATCGGAAACGGTATCTCGCTACTGATCATGATCGGTATTATTGCTTCATTCCCGCAGTCGTTCTTGCAAGAACTTGTGACTCAGTTGAGTCCTGCAGGTGGAGGTTGGATTGTATTCCTGCTTGAAATGGTGGCCTTGTACTTGGTGATTCTGTTCGCGATTGCATTGACTCAGGCTGTTCGTCAAATTCCATTGGAATATGCAAAGCGTGTGGCGGGCGGAAGCTCAAAGTCACTTGGTCGTAGCTACTTGCCTGTTCGGGTAAATGCCTCTGGGGTTATGCCGATCATTTTTGCACAGGCTCTGATGTTCATTCCCTTGACAATTGTGCAGTACGCTGGACTTGAGGGCACCGGAACTACATGGATGGTTGATGTGTTCGGAGACATTCAAGGCTTCTGGTACAACTTTGTGTTTGTGGTGTTGATTTTGGTGTTCACGTACTTCTACACGGCAATTCAAATTAACACGACGCAGATCTCTGATGATCTGATGCGCAATGGTGGTTTTGTTCCTGGTGTTAAGCCAGGTGGTGATACGGCTCGTTTTATTGACGACGTGCTTGCGAAGATCACGCTACCTGGAGCTCTGTTGCTCTCGGCGATTGCGATCTTGCCCGCCATCTTGATGAATTTTGGTGTGAGTATGACCTGGGCTCAGTTCTATGGCGGAACCTCACTATTGATCATTGTAGGAGTAGTACTTGATACGCTCATGCAAGTAGAAAGCTACCTTCTGAACCGCCACTATGACGGTCTCATGGACGGAGGTCGCATTCGTGGACGTAACGCGGAATCGCTGTAAGCTATGTCAAAGCAAGGAGCAATTACGCAAGATGGTACCATCACCGAGAACCTCTCAAACGCGATGTTTCGTGTAGAGTTGGAGAACGGTCACGTGGTTACCGCTCACATCTCTGGCAAGATGCGCATGCACTACATCAAACTCTTGCCTGGAGATCGTGTGAAGTTGGAGTTATCTCCGTACGACTTGTCGAAAGCACGAATTGTATACCGCTACTAAACCGAACGTTTTTAATCGCAACCGATGAAAGTAAGAGCATCACTCAAAAAGCGCAGCGCGGACTGCAAAATTGTTCGCCGCAAGGGCCGCTTATACATTATTAACAAGAAAAATCCGAAGCTCAAGCAGCGTCAGGGCTAATCCAATCCGAACAGAAGAATGGCACGTATTGCAGGTATTGACCTCCCCCGGAACAAGCGCGGTGAAATCGGCTTGACCTATATCTACGGAATTGGGCGCTCAAAAGCCCAAACAATTTTGAATACTGTGGGCGTTGACGTCAACATCAAGGTTCAAGATTGGACGGACGAGCAGCTCCAGTTGATCCGTGATTACATCACCGGCAGCATGAAAGTTGAAGGTGAACTTCGTTCGGAGGTTTCAATGAGTATCAAGCGCCTCATGGATATCGGTTGCCAGCGTGGCATCCGTCACCGTCTTGGTCTACCTCTACGCGGACAGCGTACGAAGAACAACAGTCGTACTCGTAAGGGTAAGCGTAAGACTGTAGCAAACAAGAAGAAGGCAACTAAATAAGCACTAAGCGTTAGAAGCGATGGCAAAACAGAATTCTAAAACCGCGAAGACTACTAAGAAGCGGAAGGTTAAAGTGGAATCGGTGGGCGAAGCGCACATCAGTACCACGTTCAACAACATCATCATTGCGTTGACGAATACCCAGGGTCAGGTGATCTCTTGGTCTTCGGCCGGCAAAATGGGGTTCCGCGGATCTAAGAAGAACACTCCCTACGCAGCTCAAGTAGCTGCGGAGCAGGCTGCTGGTGTAGCCATGGAAGCTGGTCTTCGCAAGGTTAAGGTCTTTGTGAAAGGTCCAGGTAACGGTCGTGAAAGCGCGATCCGTAGCCTCTCAAACACGGGTATCGAGGTAACCGAAATCATGGATATCACTCCGATTCCACACAACGGTTGCCGTCCCCCGAAGCGCCGCCGCGTATAATCATTTAGTAAAAAGAAGCAGAAAGATATGGCACGTTACCGAGGTCCTGTTACGAAAATCGCCCGTCGTTTTGGCGAACCCATCTTTGGTCCTGACCGTTCACTGGACAAGCGCAACTACCCTCCAGGGCAGCATGGCTTCCAGCGCAAGCGCGGAAAGAAAAGCGAATACTCCGTTCAGCTTGCTGAGAAGCAAAAGGCGAAGTTCACCTACGGCATTTTGGAGCGCCAGTTCCGCATCATGTTCGACCACGCGTCGCGTTCTAAGGGCATTACCGGTGAGGTGTTGCTTCAGCTGTGTGAGCGTCGCTTGGACAATGTGGTCTACCGTCTGGGTATTGCACCAACTCGTCGTGCTGCACGTCAGTTGGTGACGCACTGCCACGTAACGGTGAATGGTGAAATCCTTAACATTCCTTCATACTCTGTCACGTTGAACGACGTGATAGCGATCCGCGAGCGTTCAAAGTCACTGGAGGTTGTGTCGAACAGCCTTGGTTCAAACCGTTCGGATCAGTACCCATGGATGGAATGGAATTCCGCAACGATGAGTGGTAAAATGCTCAGCGTTCCAACTCGCGACATGATCCCTGAAAACATCAAGGAACAGTTGATTGTCGAACTCTACTCGAAATAAGTTATGCCGATTCTACCTTTTCAAAAGCCTGACAAGGCCCACGTCATTTCGACGTCGGAGACCGTTGGTCAGTTCGAGTTCCGCCCCTTGGAGCCTGGTTTTGGCCTCACGGTCGGCAATGCACTTCGTCGTGTACTGTTGAACTCGCTGGAGGGCTTTGCCTTCACCAGCGTCCGCATCAATGGTGTAGAGCATGAGTTCTCGACCATCAAAGGAGTGGTGGAAGATGTAACTGAGATGATCCTCAATTTGAAGCAAGTTCGCTTCAAGCGCCAGATCGAAGGCGTGGAGGGAGAGACTGTGAAAGTAGTTGTTTCTGGTAAGGAAGCGTTTAAGGCAGGTGATCTTGCTGCATTCCTGACGAACTTTCAGGTGCTCAATCCTGACCTGGTGATCTGCAACATGGATCCCTCGATCAAGCTCGAAATGGAATTTACCATTGAGAAAGGTCGTGGGTACGTTCCTGCTGAGGAGAACAAAAAAGTAGATGCACCAATCGGAACCATTTTCATGGATTCGATCTACACTCCGATGAAGAATGTGAGCTACGAAGTTGAGAACTTCCGCGTCGAGCAGAAGACCGACTACGAAAAGCTTGTTCTGCACATTGAAAGTGACGGCTCAATTGCTCCTGTTGATGCATTGACCGAAGCTGCGCACATTTTGATCCAGCACTTTATGCTCTTCACCGACGAAAAGATGGTGGCAGAGACTGAAGTAGCCGTGGAAACTGAGGCCTACGACGAAGAAGTACTGGAGATGCGCAAGCTTTTGCTACGCCCGCTCACCGAGCTAGAATTGAGCGTTCGCGCGCTGAATTGCTTGAAAGCTGCTGAAGTTGAGCTCGTTTCTGACTTGGTGTCGTACACCAAGGCTGATTTGATGAAGTTCCGCAATTTCGGCAAGAAGTCGCTGACCGAGCTTGAAGAGCTCGTAGCTCGCCTTGGACTGACCTTCGGAATGGATGTAACCAAGTACAAACTCGATAAAGAATAAGACATGCGTCACGGCAAGAAATTTAATCACTTAGGACGTACGGCTTCGCACCGCAAGGCGATGCTGAGCAATATGGCGGCTTCGCTGATCACACACAAGCGTATCAACACAACTTTGGCTAAGGCTAAGGAACTGAAGAAGTACGTAGAGCCTTTGGTTACCCGCTCAAAAACAGACAGCACGCACAACCGTCGTATGGTATTCTCGTACCTTCAGGACAAAGACGCCGTTACGGAGTTGTTCCGAGAGGTTTCAGTGAAGGTTGCGGACCGTCCAGGTGGCTACACGCGTATCATCAAGACGGGAACCCGTTTGGGTGACAATGCTGAAATGGCCATGATTGAGTTGGTGGATTTCAATGAGATCTATACCAATGCCAAGAAAGAGGCTAAGAAGTCTACGCGCCGTGGTCGTGCTAAGGCAGCTGCCCCTGCTGCTGCTCCAGTGGCTGAAGCGGTGGTGGAGGCTCCTGAAGTAGCCGAAAACAACGAAACGAACGACGCGGAATAAACTGTGTTTGGCTCGTACTTTGCAAAGGATAAGGTGTCCCCTTATCCTTTTTTTGTGCCCAATTCTTAAGTCTTGATAATGAGTTCAAAAGCCTTTGTACTTCTCGCGGATGGCACCTTGTTCGAGGGCGTTTCTGTCGGAATAGACGGAACGTCCGTTGGGGAGATTTGCTTCAATACTGGTATGACCGGGTACCAAGAGATTTTTACAGATCCAAGTTACAAGGGCCAAATTATGGTTACCGCAACGGCCCACATCGGAAACTACGGAGTGGAGTCTGATGAGAACGAGTCTGCTGATGTTCAGATCGCAGGACTTGTGTGCCGCAATTTTAGCGAGCTTGCTTCGCGTGTTCGTGGGGCGCACCAAAGCCTAAAAACGTTCATGAGTGGTTCGGTGGTCATCGCTGAAGTAGATACTCGTGCACTCGTGCAGCACATTCGTGATTTTGGAGCTCAGAATGCGGTGGTTACTACCGAACTAACACTTGAAGAAGCCCAGCAGCGCCTCGTGGATGCTCCGGACATGGAGGGACTAGAGCTTTGTTCGCAAGTGAGTACTACGGAGCCCTACACTGTTGGTGATCGCAATGCGGCCTTTCACGTTGCCGCACTTGACCTTGGCGTGAAGCGCAACATTCTCCGAAATTTAGTTCGCGTAGGTTGCCGAGTTACGGTATATCCGTACAACACTACGTTTGATGTCCTCTCTGCAGACGCGCCCGATGGATTCTTCTTGTCGAACGGTCCCGGCGATCCCGCGGCGAGTCCTCAGGTGATTGAGACGGTGCGTCAAATTTTGGAATCGGGCAAACCCACATTCGGAATTTGCTTGGGTCACCAAATGATTGCGCTCGCCTCAGGTCTCACCACCTATAAAATGCACAATGGTCACCGCGGAATCAACCACCCCGTGAAGAACCTTGCGACGGGGAAAGGTGAAATCACCTCACAGAACCACGGTTTTGCGGTTTCGATGCAGGATGTTGAGTCCGCATCGAATGTGACATTGACACATGTTCACCTCAACGACGGAACCGTTGCCGGAATTCGGCGCACAGATGTTCCCGCATTTAGCGTGCAGTACCACCCAGAGGCGTCTCCGGGTCCGCACGATGCCCAATACCTCTTTGATGAATTTGTCGCCCTAATGAGCGCTAAAATCCCAGCTTAATCATGCCTACAATTACTTCAGTTTACGCACGCCAGATTCTTGATTCACGCGGAAACCCTACGGTCGAAGCCGATGTGGTTACCGATTCTGGGCACTTTGGCCGGGCCGCAGTACCCTCTGGAGCCTCGACAGGCGCCCATGAAGCAGTAGAGCTTCGCGATGGAGATTCCGCTGTATACCTCGGCAAAGGAGTACTCAATGCAGTAGACCATGTCAACAACGAACTTGCTCAAGCCGTAGTTGGCCTTGAGGTTACCGACCAAGCTGAATTGGATATGGCCATGCTCGATGCCGACGGGACGCCCAACAAAGCGCGCCTCGGTGCCAACGCCATTTTGGCGGTATCGCTTGCTGCGGCGCGTGCTGCAGCGCAGGCCAGCGGCCTTCCGCTCTTTCAGTACGTGGGTGGAGTGACGGCGCGAACGCTCCCGGTTCCGATGATGAACATTTTGAATGGAGGCGCACACGCTGACAATGCGATTGATTTTCAGGAGTTCATGGTGATGCCTGTAGGTGCCACAAGCTTCAGCCAAGGATTGCAAATGGGTACCGAAGTGTTTCACCACCTCAAGTCGGTACTGAAGGCTAAAGGCTACAGCACGAATGTGGGCGATGAGGGCGGATTTGCGCCGAATATTCGTTCGAATGAGGAGGCCATTGAAACCGTCCTTGAAGCAATCACGAAAGCTGGATTTACTGCAGGCAAGGATTTGTACATCGCAATGGATGCGGCAATGACCGAGCTCTACGACGAGAAAACTGGTTTGTACACGTTTAAGAAGTCGGGCGGAGCCACGATGACCACCGACGAGGTGGTGTCCTACTGGACTAATTGGGTGAACCAATACCCCATTCTTTCAATTGAAGATGGCCTCGCTGAGGACGACTGGAACGGTTGGTCGAAACTGAATTCCGCCATCGGAAACCGCGTTCAAATTGTGGGCGACGATCTGTTTGTGACTAATGTGGATCGCGTGACCAAAGGAATTGAGCTCAATGCCGCAAATTCGGTGCTCGTTAAGGTGAACCAAATCGGAACTTTGACTGAGACGATTGCCACGGTACAAAAGGCACAGCGAAACGGTATGACGTGCATCATGTCGCACCGTTCGGGTGAAACTGAGGATTCGACCATTGCGGATTTGGCGGTAGCGTTGAATACCGGTCAGATTAAGACCGGTTCCGCATCGCGTTCAGATCGCATGGCGAAGTACAACCAGCTGCTTCGCATCGAAGAAATGCTCGGATCAACAGCAATATATCCTGGAGCAAATTTTAAATAACCGACAAAGAACCCCTTGATTATGGATCGGATTAAAGAACATTTTGCAAGTAAAATCGCGCCAGCTCAGGCTGAGATCAAAGCGTTTTTAGCGGAGCACGGCGAGAAGTCCCTCGGAGATGTCACCGTGGCACAAGTCTACCAAGGAATGCGCGGCATGACTGCGTTGATTTGCGAAACATCAAAGCTGGATCCCCACGAAGGCATTCGATTTCGCGGCTACAGCATTCCTGAATTGCAGTCACTCCTGCCCAAGTATCCGGGTGGAGAGGAGCCGTTGCCCGAGGGGCTCTTTCATTTGATACTGATGAACGAGATGCCGGATGATGATGACGTGCGACGACTGAGCAACAGTTGGGCTCGTAGGGCCATCGTGCCTCCGCATGTGTTCAAGACGATTGATGCGCTTCCCATGTCGACGCACCCAATGACGCAGTTTGTGGTTGGCATCATGGCATTACGCACTGAAACAGAGTTTGGAAAGGCATACGCCCGCGGAATCAGCAAGTCAGAGTACTGGGAGTACACGTACGAAGATGCGATGAACCTGATCGCGCGCTTACCCCGCGTGGCGGCGTATATCTACCGTCGTGCATATAAAAATGGAGAGCACATCGAGCCAGATCCCAAGTTAGATTGGGCCGGAAACTTTGCCCACATGCTGGGGTATGACAATGAAGAGTTTCGCGAATTGATGCGTCTGTACATGACCATACACTCGGACCACGAAGGAGGGAACGTTTCTGCACACGCCGTTCATTTGGTGGGCTCAGCTTTGAGCGACGCGTACCAAAGCTTTGCGGCGGGTATGAACGGGCTAGCGGGTCCTTTGCACGGACTTGCAAACCAAGAGGTGATCAAGTGGACGCTTGAAATGCTCGAGGATTTAGAAACTCAAGAGCCGAGTAAGGATCAAATTGCTCAGTATGTTCATGATACGTTGGGGGCAGGTAAAGTGGTTCCCGGATTCGGTCATGCCGTTCTTCGCAAGACGGATCCTAGGTACATGGCACAGCGTGAGTTTGCCCAAAAGCACATGCCTGAAGACCCTTTGTTCAAGGTGATTTCGAACATCTATGAGGTGGTGCCAGGCATTCTTGAAGCGACTGGTAAGGTAAAAAACCCATTCCCGAACGTTGATGCGCACAGCGGCCAACTACTGATGCACTACGGCATGGTTGAGTACGACTTTTACACTGTGCTCTTTGGAGTTTCGCGCGCACTCGGTGTGCTGACGAACTTGATCTGGGATCGAGCGTTGGCGATGCCGCTTGAGCGACCTGGTTCGACTACGACTGAGTTGTTGAAAAAGAAGTTCAACGCCTAGCTGCGTAAGATGATTGAAGCCCCGGCCAAATGCCGGGGCTTTTTTTAGAGCACTGTAAATCTGAGGTTTGATTTTTTGTACCTTTGCAGTCCCATTTTGGTACGCATTGCGAAAGGACGCCAAATTGGGAATCAATACTTAACGTCTCTCGGCGCTGCGCTTCAGTCCTTTCCGTGCGCCAGATACAAGACCCCAAGCTCATGTCTGAAGAGCTAAACCCCGAATTGGAGGGCCAAATCCAAGATCAAGCCGCCGCAGAAGTGGTGGCAACCCCCGAAGTTACTGTAGCAGAATCTGCCCCTGAAGTTGAGGCCTCAGAAGATTCCGCAGATGAGGATGAGCTCGAGCTCGTTCTTGAGGTAGAAGAGGAAGAAGAAGCGTTTGATTGGAACACGTACGAGTCGGGTTCTGGTGCACGTGGAGAATCGCACAAGGCGATGGAGCAGCTTTACGAAGCGACCCTCGTAACGTCAGTTGAGCACCAAGTGGTGAGCGGTGTCGTAGTGCAACTTACTGACCGCGACGCAATCATTGACATTTCATCGAAGTCTGAGGGCGTTGTGTCTCTCAACGAGTTCCGCTACAATCCAGATCTTAAAGTGGGCGACCTCGTTGAGGTGCTCGTGGACAAGCAAGAGGACAAGTTGGGACAGCTCGTGCTTTCGCACCGTAAGGCCCGCTCAATTAAGGCTTGGGATCGCGTCAATGAGGCGTTTGAAGCTGAAGAAATTGTTCAAGGTTACGTGAAGGCTCGCACGAAGGGCGGTATGATCGTCGACGTGTTCGGTCTCGAGGCATTTTTGCCTGGATCACAAATCGACGTCAAGCCGATTCGCGACTACGATATCTACGTCGACAAGACCATGGAATTCAAGATCGTCAAGATCAACCACGAGTTCAAGAATGTGGTGGTGTCGCACAAAGCCCTTATCGAGGCCGACCTCGAAGAGCAGAAGCGCAAGATCATTGGCCAACTCGAAAAGGGTCAAGTACTCGAGGGTGTGGTCAAGAACATCACGAGCTACGGTGTGTTTATCGACCTTGGCGGTGTGGACGGACTCGTGCACATCACAGATCTGTCGTGGAGCCGCATCAATCACCCGTCAGAGGTGGTCGAGCTCGATCAGAAGCTCAACGTGGTTATTTTGGACTTCGACGAAGCCAAAACACGCATTCAGCTTGGTCTCAAGCAGCTTTCGGCCCATCCTTGGGATGCCCTTAGCCAGAGCGTTTCAGCTGGAGACACCATCAAGGGTAAAGTTGTTGTGCTTGCCGACTACGGTGCGTTCATCGAGGTTGCTCCAGGTGTAGAAGGTCTTGTTCACGTTTCTGAGATGAGCTGGGGATCGCACTTGCGTTCTGCCCAAGACTTCTTCAAGGTTGGTGACATCGTTGAAGCATCTGTCCTATCAATCGACCGCGAAGAGCGCAAGATGTCACTTGGTATCAAGCAACTGACGCCAGACCCTTGGTCAAGCATCACTGCGAAGTACCCTGTAGGTTCTCAGCACACCGGAAAGGTTCGCAATTTCACCAATTTCGGTGTATTTGTGGAGCTTGAGGAAGGTATCGATGGTTTGATTCACATCAGCGACCTGTCTTGGTTGAAGAAGGTGAAGCATCCAAGTGAGTTTACCTCTGTAGGTGCAGAGCTTGAAGTGAAGGTGTTGGACATCGACGTCGACAACCGCCGCTTAAGCCTTGGCCACAAGCAAGTGAGCGACAATCCTTGGGACAACCTTGAAGACGTGTTTGAAGTGGGTAGCAGCCACACTGGAAGTGTGAAGTCGTCTGCCGACAAGGGCTTCAACATTTGGTTTGACAATCAAGAGATTGAGGCATACTGCCCACCACGTCACGCGACGAAGGAGGACAACTCAAGCATCGCTGTAGGTGAGGTGTTGGAGTTCCGTGTGATCGAGTTCAACCGTGATTCACGCCGCATTCTTGTTTCGCACACCCAAACTTTTAAGGGTGGCGCAATCGAGGAAGGTTCTGAAGGCGGAAAAGGTAAGAAAGGTGCCAAGGGTACCGGAGCGAAGACGACCGTTCAGTCGATCAACGCACAAGTTGAAAAGGCTACCTTGGGTGACCTCGACAGCTTGGCTCGCCTTAAGGAAGAGATGGAGGGTAAGGAGTAATCCACAACCTACATTAAATGTGAAGGCCGCCCATCAGGGCGGCCTTTTTTGTTTCTTTGCAGCATGACAGTAGGAGCATTGGTAAAGTGGTTGGAAGAGCGTGCACCGCTTCGCTACCAGGAGTCGTACGACAACAGTGGATTGCTGGTCGGTGATTCCGAAATGCATATCACTGGGGTGCTGTGCACTTTAGATACAGATGTTGAGGTGCTCCGTGAGGCAGTCGCTCGGGGGTGCAACGTGGTGCTCAGTCATCACCCCATCATTTTTAAGGGCTTAAAACGCCTTACAGGTGGCACGGTGGCCGAGCGGACGGTTGCGTTCGCGGTACGTAACGACATTGCGTTGTACGCTGGCCATACTAATTGGGACAGTATTTCGGGAGGGGTGAGTTATTCGCTTGCCCGCCGACTTGGAATTCAGCAGCCAAGGGTGATGATGCCGCGGCGCAATGAGTTGCTCCAGTTAGTGGTGTATGTTCCGACCGACTTTGCAACATCGGTAGTCGAAGCTGCTTTTTCAGCTGGAGCGGGCCATTTGGGCAACTACGACGAGTGCCACTTTACTTCAGAGGGAACGGGAACGTTTCGTCCTCTCGAAGGATCGAATCCATATTCGGGGACTAAGGGTGTGCGCGAAGTTGCCCAAGAGCAGCGATTGGAGTTCGTGGTTCCCGCGGCATTGAAAAGTAGAGTGCGCGATGCGGTGTGGCAGGCACACCCGTACGAGGAGGTCGCGCATTCATGGATTTCATTGGAAAATTCGTGGTCTGATTTGGGTTACGGTGCCGTAGGCGACCTCCGCGAGCCAGTATGTTTGGGTGATTTTATTGCTCGTACCGCCAAACATTTAGGTGCGGATTCAGTGCGCTACAGTACGGCGGACCTCAATCGAATGGTGCAGCGCATTGCGGTCTGTGGCGGTTCTGGAGCGGAATTTATCGGTGCAGCGGCGGAGACGGGTGCGGAGGTGTACGTGACTGGTGACGCGAAGTACCATGGATTTCAGGATACTCCCGGCGGGATTGTCTTGGTCGATGTCGGGCATGGCGAAAGTGAGCAGCCCTTCATCGAAGATTGGGCTGAGGCTATTCGCTCAGAATTCGTTACTTTTGCAGTCCTAATTTCGGGTTCGGACAACCGCCCCGTACGTACATACCTAAACCATGGCTAAAAAGTCACTTGCATCAAATGCTTCAACGTCTTCAGTAGAAGATAAGCTTCGCGCGCTGTACAGCCTTCAAATTGTCGATCGCCGAATCGATGAAATTCGCAGCCTTCGCGGCGAATTGCCTCTCGAAGTAGAAGATCTCGAAGATGAAATCGCAGGCTTGCAGCTTCGCCTTTCCAAGGTTCAGGAAGATATGAACCAAGCGAAGACCGAGGTGAAGGGCCATAAGCTCATGATCAAGAACTGCCAAGAGAAGATCGCGAAGTACGAGGAGCAGCAAAAGAATGTGCGCAACAACCGCGAGTTTGATGCGATTGCTAAAGAAATTGAATTTCAAGAGCTTGAGATTCAGCTTGCAGAGAAGCATATCCGCGAGTTCGAAGCATCGCTTGAGAGCAAGACTGTGTCACTTGAGTCGGTCGAAACGAAGCTTTCAGAACGTTCAAGTCACCTGGAGTTCAAGAAGAACGAACTCGACAACATCATTGCGGAGACCCAGCGTGAAGAAGAGCTTTTACTTGCAAAAAGTGAGAAGCTTTCAGCAGTGGTGGGTGACGACCGATTGCTTAGTGCCTACCGCCGTATCCGCGGAAAAGTTCGCAACGGCCTTGCTGTTGTAAGTATTGAGCGCGGAGCTTCTGCGGGTTCATTCTTTACAATTCCGCCTCAGCGCCAAATGGAAATTGCTCAGCGCAAGAAGATCACCATTGACGAGCACTCGGGCCGAATCTTAGTTGACCCCTTGCTTGCTCAAGAAGAGGAGCAAAAGATGGCTGCTGAGCTGTCGAGCATTTTGGGATAAACACCAAAGACTTTATAAAAAAAAGCCCGCGATACCGCGGGCTTTTTTGTTGGTCACATCAAGAACTAATCAGGTTTGCGCACGACAAAGAGCGGCTCACCCAAGGGGAGGCGGTAGCGGGCGTATTCGTCAGCGGGGATGCGATCAGCGAGGTCGACGCGTTCTACTGTGAATCCTGCCGCACTCAAACGTTCAGCGTAGTCTTCGCCGTACATGCGTACATGGTCGTACTGACCAAAGCGGCGTTCCCGTTCGCGTGGGTCTATGATGCTGGGATCTTCGTCGGTAGTGGTGCGTCCGGGAATCCATGGAATCTGAAAGATGCCCCATCCGCCAGGTTTCATGACGCGGTAGAGTTCGCGTAGGCATTGGGCATCGTCTGCAACATGCTCGAGAACATGGTTGCACAGTACGACGTCAAAGCGGTTGGCCTCCAGCGGAATGTGATGGAGGTCAAAGTGCAGGTCTGCCAGCGGGGATTCGATATCACCCGTCAGCACCTTGAGGTGGGGAAGGGCTTTAAAGCGATGGTAGAAGCACTGTTCAGGCGCGATATGCAGAAGTTCTCCCGGGCGGGTAAAAAACTCACTGTAGCGCTTTAGGTACAGCCATAGGAGGCGGTGGCGCTCCAGGGAGTGCGTTCCGGGGGCGAGGACCTCGGGACGAATGGCTCCGCCGTATCCGTAGGGTAGAAACGTGCGGTACGAGCGGCCGTCGATGGGGTCGGTGTACTTGGATCCAGCATAGATCACGGGCGCCAGCCAGCGCAGCGGGGCGCTGAGGCGAATGAGCCAGGGACGCGGAATCCATCGTAGTGCCCAACGTATCATGCGAAGACGGGATCGTTTTTAGGAAGCCCAAGGGCTTCGTAGATGTAGTCGAAGGTGGATAGAACCACGGGGCGCCCGTCGACCAACGCGACGTCGTGCTCAAAGTGGGCTGAGGGCTTTCCGTCACCGGTTACGATGCTCCACCCATCTTTGAGTTGGCGCACGCGGTGGGTTCCCATGTTGATCATGGGTTCGATTGCGAGGACCATTCCGTCCTGAAGGAGTTTGCCGCTGCCGCGCTTTCCGTAGTTCGGAACCTGAGGGTCCTCGTGGAGCTTGCGACCGAGTCCGTGACCGACCAGTTCGCGAACCACACCGTAGCCTTCGCGTTCGCAGTGCTTCTGGATCGCGTTGCCGATGTCGCCCACTCGGTTGCCGCGGCGCATGGCGTCGATACCCGCGTACAGGGAGGCTTTGGTCACCTCAAGCAGTTTGCGTGTTTCGAGGGCGACTTCACCTACTTCAAAGGTGTAGGCGTGGTCTCCGTAAAAGTCGTTCATCAGTACACCACAGTCCACAGAGATCACGTCGCCCTCCTGTAGGGGTTGGTCGGACGGAATTCCGTGAACGACCTGCTCGTTGCGTGACATGCACAGGCTGTTGGGGAATCCGTACATCCCGAGAAAGGCGGGGATTGCTCCGTGGTCGCGAATGAATTCTTCGGCTTTGCGGTCCAGCTGGAGCGATGTGACGCCGGGCTTGATTTCAGCGGCGAGCATTCCCAAGGTGCGCGAAACGAGCTGGGCAGATTCGCGCATGAGCGCGATTTCTTCGGCAGTTTTAAGGATGATCATGAGCGCAAAAGTGACGTTCCGGTCATGGCGGCAGGTTGGGGTACGCCCATCCAGTCGAGGATGGTGGGGGCTACGTCACCCAATACGCCATTGGTAAGATTTAGTCCTTCTGTGGGTTCGTTCGTCACGAGAAAGAAGGGCACGGGCCGGGTCGTGTGGGCGGTATGGGGGCTTCCGTCGGGGTTGCGCATGCAGTCGGCATTGCCGTGGTCCGCGAGGATAAAGAAGCTGTACCCGTGGGGGAGTCCCGCCGCAACAATGGCTTGAGCACACTGGTCCACGGTTTCGCAGGCTTTAATCGCCGCCTCAAGCACGCCGGTATGGCCCACCATGTCGGGGTTGGCGAAGTTGAGGCAGACGAAGTCGGCTTCGCCGCGTTCGAGTTCGGGAATCAGAGCGTCCCGGAGCTCAAATGCGCTCATCTCGGGCTGAAGGTCGTAGGTGGCCACTTTGGGTGAGGAGCGAAGGATTCGGGTTTCACCGTCAAAGGGCTCTTCGCGTCCACCTGAAAAAAAGAAGGTAACGTGTGGGTATTTTTCGGTCTCTGCGATGCGAATCTGGCGTTTGCCGGCGCGTGCGAGGACTTCACCCATGGTGTCGCTGAGGTTGTCTTTTTCGAACACCATTCGAATTCCGCGAAAGGTGGCGTCGTAGCGGGTCATGGTGACGAAGTGCAAGTCGGGGACTGGCGACATTCCGTGCTGGTTCAGGCCGCCTTGGCTAAGCGCCTGGGTGAGTTCGCGACCTCGGTCGGTGCGGAAGTTGAAAAAGAAAACGGCGTCCCCGGGGCGAATGCTGCCCTCAGGATTGAGGATGTGCGGAAGGAGGAACTCGTCGGTGGTTCCGGAGGCATAGGCGGCAAGAAGTGCTTCGCGTCCGGTTTGGGTCCAGGTGGTTCCGGTTCCGTGCACGAGGGCGTCGTAGGCGATTTTTACGCGTTCCCAACGGGTGTCGCGGTCCATGGCGTAGTAGCGGCCTGTAAGTGAGGCCAGAGAGCCCGTGGTCTGGGTCATATGGGCCTCGAGGTCGCCAATGAAGCCGGCGCCGCTTTGGGGGTCGGTGTCGCGTCCGTCGGTGAATGCGTGCACAAATACGTGGGGAGCTCCGGCATCGTGCAGGGCTGATAGGATTCCCTTTGCGTGGTTGATGTGGCTGTGGACGCCGCCGTCGCTGACCAACCCGAGCAGGTGGATGCGCTGGCCGGCGGCTCCGCGCTGTGCCAAGTCTGTAAAGACGGGGTTTTGTGCAAAGGAACCGTCTTCAAGGGCGAGATCGATGCGAACTAAGTCTTGATAGACGATGCGACCCGCGCCCAGATTCATATGGCCCACCTCGGAGTTGCCCATTTGACCGTCGGGAAGGCCTACAGCCCGCCCACTGGCCTCTAATTGGCTTGAGGGATAGAGGCCGTGAAGGCTGTCGTAGAATGGAGTCGAGCCAAGATCAATGGCCGAAACTGAGGGGTCGGCGGGGATTCCCCAACCGTCGAGAATGATAAGTACCGCTTTGCGCACGGCACAAAGGTAGGGATTTCTAGAACGAGAGCGGTCCTTGTGGGTGCTCCATCACGGGCAATCCAGCTCGAAAAATGCGGGCAGAATGCGGTCCGTGAAGAACGTGCTCGAGGCCGTTGGACGTTAGCCAGCTTCCTTCGCGTAGACCGACCACTGGCTGGGGATTAAAGGCGTGGAATTCGGCGATGCGCTGGTCGCGCGTTTCACCCATGTGAGTGCTGCCTTCGATAGGGTCGATATAGTGCGGATTGAGGTTGAACGGCAGCCAACCCATTGCGTTGAGGGTGGGCACTTCCATGATGGGCATGTCGTTGGTGGTTCCGATGCTCATTCCGGCGATGTTGATGCCGGCGCTGCTCCCCATGTAGGGGGTCCCGCTGCGAACGCTGGCGTCGAGGAGCGGTTCCAAGTCAGTTTCACGCAGGGTGCGGCGAAGTACAAAGGTGTTTCCGCCCCCCACAAACCAACCTTCAGCGGCAGAAGCTGCTTCGGCAACTGACGAGAATTCGTGGACGCCGCGCACCGTAACTCCGGCTTCTGCCATCACTGCTTTGGGGCGGGCGGTGTAGTCGTCCCAACTCATGCCTCCGGGGCGGGCGTAGGGAACAAATACGACCAGGCGCCCTGCAAACAGACGCGACCACTCGTCGCGGAGGTAGCTCAAGTAGGGTGCCCCATGCACCGTAGAAGTCGACGCGAGGAGGAGGTTCATTTTTTACGACGCTTTTTCGCAGGAGTCTTCACAATGGTTTCGTCCAGGGCGGGGTCGGCAAAGCGGCCATAGACCAACTCATTCACGCCTTCGCGCTGCTCAGTCCATACCGCGTGAACATCCCCGTTTCGGGCAGCGATGCCCGAATAGTCTCCAAAGAATCGCTTGGGCATGGGGGTAAAGGGCGTACTCAGGGCTGTGGCAGACCAAGAGGTTCCGCCATCGTCAGAACGGTGAACCCATGTTTGGGTGCGCATAGAGGCCGTTTGGCCGTAGGCCAGCACGTGAAGGGCACCGTTAGATGCGTCGATGGCAAACCACGGCATAAAGTGATGGCGAATGCTGTCGGGAACGGGGAGGCGTGAGGGTTGGCTCCAGTTTTCACCTCGGTCGGTCGAAGTGGCATGGCTCACCCACGACTTCGTGGAATCTTGCTCTCCGTAGATTAAGTGCCAGGTTCCGTTGGGAGCAAAGTACGAAATCGGCATGCCGTTGGCGCGTCCGAGGGCCGGAATTTCGTGGGCCCAGCCACCTTGCTGCACGGCGATGGGGCGGTCGACGGGCATCCACGTCATGGCGCCGTCGTCGTCAGAACGGTTCATCCAAATGGTGTCGCGGTAGGACCAGACTACGGCCACTCCGCCCGTGGGGTCGGCTACGGGAATGGCGCCTTCGGGGGTTTCGTCTCCGTCGAGGCAGTTTCCTTCTTGGCGCGAGACCGTTACAGCGGGAGACCAGGTTTCGCCGCGGTCGTAGGACTGGCTGAATCGGATTCGGGATTTGAACTCAGGTTCGGTGCGGCCGTAGGCATCGAACTCGGTCCACGACACGTGCAGAATGCCCGAGGATGGGTCAATGGCGATTCCCTCTTTGTCTTGGTCTTTGGGTGGATTGTGGCCGATGCCTGCCCCATCAGACCAGGTCGCACCGTGGTCGTCGCTCCACTGTATCACGATTCGGTCTAGCCAGGTTTCGCCGGCGCGACCTTGGCCGCTCGGGTCCGCCAAGTGCAAGTAGTAGAGGCGGCCTTGGTAGTCGTGCGCCAAAATAGGATCGCCGTACACGCCCATGCTCGATTTCAGCCCCAGCCCCCGATCCCATGCGTCCGGAGCCCCGTTGGCGGTATTGCGGTGCAACTGGTTGAGAACGTTTCCGAGGTAGACTCCCTTGCCGTTGGGGTCCAGTGCGATAGAAGGTTCGCAGGCCCAGTTTTCGCGGCCTTCGGCCGCGATAATTCGGGTGACCGTCCACTGTGCCTGACCTGAAGCCCAGAGGCTTGAGGCCAACGCGAATGCGGCCGCTAAATGTTTCGCTTCCATAGTAGTTGGGTTCCAGGAATGATTCCGAGTGCAGCCGACCGGCCGCCTGCAATTTCAAGTACGTACTTTGCCGGGCCTTCAGAAGGCAGTGGCGTTTCGTTCAGTGGTTGGGCATTTGCTTGAATACTCACAACCCGCCCTTCGGAGCTGATGTAAATGATGTCCAGCGGCACGTAGGTGTTGCGCATCCAAAAGCTCTGGAACCGCTCTTCAGGCATAATGAACAGCATGCCGGTACCCTCGGGGACACTGCGGCGAAACATCATCCCTTGCGTGGTTTCAGCTGTGGATTCGGCCAATTCGAGTCGAAACGCTGTGAGTGTATCGCCATTTTCGGCCACAAAGGCACCCACGCCTTCTTCGGTAAACTGCGGCTCAAAGTCGGTGGTGGGGGCTGCGGCCCGATTGGGTTTTGGTGCGGAACCCAATCCTATCCACGGTCCAATTACGGGGATCAATAGCCCCAAAATTGCGACGACCACAAGGGCACCGCCAATGCGCATAATGAGTGTTCGGTTCATGCGTCTGCTTTTTTACGAGTGCTGCGAATCCACAGGTATACGCCAGCGACCACGAGCGGAATACTCAGCCACTGCCCCATGTTGAGATCCATTCCTGCTTCAAAATCCTTTTGATTGGCTTTTACGAACTCCACCACAAACCGGAATCCAAAAACAAGCACCAAAAACGCTCCGAAAATCTGGCCTTCACGCACTGCGGCCCCGCGTGCAAAGAGCCCTAAGAGCAGCACATAAATCAGTGCGTACGCAAGCGCTTCGTATAACTGACTGGGCGCCCGAGGAATTCCATAGGCCGTCAGCACAAAGTAGCCATCTTTTTCTTGAACAAGTTGGTCCTGTGGCATGTATAGGTGCCGGTTGTCGGCATTCTGACGGTTGACCAGCGGCTCAAGGTAGAGTTCAACCATTGATTGAACCTGGTCGAGACTCGCTGATTCAGTTGGGGTGAAGCGCAGCTCGTACTCGGGCAGACGCAGGCTGTCGGTCTCGAGGTAGGCACCGGTCGCGACGTAGTCTACGGCGGCGACGTCCCGCTCAAAATAGCGCTCGATGTAGTCGGTGATGGGCCGCACAAACACGGTTTCGACTGCGGAATTTTGGGGTTGCCCGTAAATTTCACTGTTGGTAAAGTTTCCGAGGCGAATAAACGCACCCGCCAGAGCAACAGTGATGACGACACGGTCGAGCATCCAGAGGGGAGTTTTACCAATAGGCTTGAGGTAGGTGCGCCCAAACCAAAGCATGGCAAGTACGATTGCAATGGCGGCTCCGTGTGAGGCGAGGCCACCCTTCCACGGCATAAAGATCTCGGCAACGTGCTCGCGGTAGTAGCCCCAGTCATAGAAAAAAACGTGACCAAACCGGGCGCCGAGAACCGTCGCAACAACCATCGTCGAGAGCAAGGCATCGAGGATCTTGAGGTCTACGCCTTCTTTGATGAAGACCTTTTTCATCCATTGGTAGCCCAAAAAGAAGCCCAAAAAGAAAAAGACTTGGTAGTAGCGAATGAAAAGTGGGCCGAGTTCGATTCCGCGGTCGGCAACCCAAGTAATGGTAGCAAGCATGGGCTAAAGTTAGGAGTTCTCGTTTAGGCGTTGGGTGCCTTTTCGCACTTTTTCGGAACGGGGTCCATTCCCGAGGTTCCCCAAGGGTGGCACCGACTCAATCGCTTGAGCGAAAGCCACGACCCTGTCCACGGGCCCCATTCCTTTATGGCTTCTCCTGCGTACGACGAACACGTAGGGTAGTGCCTGCAGCTTGGAGGGGTCAGTGGAGAAATGATGTATTTGTACAGCCCAATCAGCGCGAGCATGGGCGCTGAAATCAACCACATTAGCACTTTGATCATTCGACCCGAAAGCTGCTGCCTTCAGGGCCGTCCTGAACGACGATTCCGCCTTGAGCCAGCGCATCGCGCAGGGCGTCACTGGTAGACCAGTCCTTGGATTCGCGCGCTTTGCGGCGCACGTCGAGTACGACCGACATGGCGGCATCCAATGCTTTTTGGTACTTGCCTGACCCGGATTGATGTTCGGGAGCGAGTCCAAGCACGTCAAACATCCACGTGTTCATGGCGGCCAAAAGTTCTGAGGCTCCGGTCTGTCCCAACGTACTCGGATCTTTTTGGTCGGCTGCAATTGTTTTCGCGGCGTCAAAAAGGTGCGCAATGAGCACGGGGCTGTTGAGGTCCTGGTTCATTGCGTCGGAACACTGCGCGTTCCACTCAGCTACATTCCACGTGCCGCGGTCGGGACCTTGTGCAGGACGCTGAGCAAGTGCCTCCATACTCGCAAGAAGGCGGTAGTAGCCTTTTTCAGCTGCCTGTAGGGCGGAATCGCTGAAGTCCAGCACACTTCGGTAGTGGGCTTGGTGGATGAAGAAGCGCACCGCTCCAGGGGTGTATGCCTTGCTGAGGTGGGGACTCTCGCCGGTCAGTAGGTCGCGCGGGTCTAAGGTGTTTCCGGTGGACTTGGCCATGCGCTTGCCGTTCAGTGTCAGCATATTGGCATGAAGCCAGTAGCGCGCGCCACCATGGCCCGTGGCCCCTTTGTTTTGTGCAATTTCGCATTCGTGGTGTGGGAACTTCAAGTCCATTCCACCGCCGTGAATGTCAAATTCTTCTCCTAGGTATTTGGTGCTCATGGCGGAACACTCCAAGTGCCATCCAGGGAATCCTTCGCTCCATGGTGAAGGCCAGCGCATTATGTGCTCTGGAGAGGCCTTCTTCCATAAGGCAAAGTCGAGCGGGTGGCGCTTGTCTTGTTGGCCGTCGAGGTCGCGGGTTCCGGACTCGAGGTCTTCGATGCTGCGACCCGAAAGCTCGCCGTAGGGGTACTTCTGGAGGTAGGTGCCGATGCTGAAGTAGACGCTGCCGTTGGCCTCGTAGGCGTAGCCGTCGGAGATCAGTTTTTTAATCATCTCGATCTGCTCGACGATGTGTCCGGTGGCGGTGGGTTCAATTGACGGCGGAAGCGCATTGTACGCCTGCATTACGGCGCGGAATCCCACGGTGTAGCGCTGTACGATTTCCATTGGTTCGAGCTGCTCGAGGCGCGCCTTTTTGGCAATTTTGTCTTCGCCTACATCGGAATCGCTCTCGAGGTGACCCGCGTCGGTAATGTTGCGCACGTAGCGCACCTTGTAGCCAAGGTGCTGGAGGTAGCGAAAGAGAAGGTCAAAACTCAAAAACGTGCGCGTGTTTCCCAAGTGCACGTCGCTGTACACGGTAGGACCACACACGTACATTCCTACGTTCGGAGCATGAATCGGCTCAAAGGGGCGAAGTTCGCCCGTCAGGCTGTCGTACAGGGTCAAATTGCTCATGTGTGCGGACTGTCGCCAAACGTGGTTTGCGTTTGAATGTAGGCCAAAAATTCGGTGCGAAGACCTTCTTCAGCCAAAAAACGCCCTCCGTACTCAGCGGTAACCGTGCTGGAGTGCACGTCGCGGATTCCGCGCGCATTGACGCACAAGTGCTTGGCGTCGATCATTACGGCGACGTCATCTGTACCCAAGGCTTTGGTCAGCGATTCCGCGATTTGACGAGTGAGGCGCTCTTGCACCTGGGGGCGCTTTGCATAAAAGTCCACGATTCGATTCATCTTACTCAGGCCAATGACGCGGTCTTTGCTCAGGTAGGCGATGTGTGCACGACCTACGATCGGCATTAAGTGGTGCTCGCACGTCGAGTAGACCACGATGTTTTTTTCCACCAGCATCTCCCCGTAGTGGTAGTTGTTCTCAAACGTATTGAGGTCGGGGGCTTTGTCGGGGTGAAGTCCGCCAAATGTCTCCTTGACAAACATCTTGGCCACGCGCTTGGGGGTTCCACGCAAACTGTCGTCCTCGAGGTCCATGCCTAGGGTATCGAGGATTCCGCGAACGTGGGCTTCGATGCGCGCGATTTTCTCGTCGTCGCTAAGTAAAAAGGCATCCGGACGCACCGGAGTGTGCACGCTCGAACTCGTGTGGTCGGGGTCGTGAGATTTCATGTGTGCAAAGGTACAAGGGCTTTGCGCGGAAAACGGTACTTTTGCGCCCATGAATCATGCTGTTGTCATCGCAGGAACCGGATCGGTTCTGCCCGAAGTAGTTGTCCCGAATTCCGCGTTTTTACAGAACGAGTTTATGGACGACAACGGGAATTCGTTTCCCAACTCAAATGAGGTAATTATCCAAAAATTTCAGCAAATTACCGAGATTGAGGAGCGCCGTTACGCGCGCCCCGACCAGAATTCCTCAGACATCGGTGCCGAAGCCGCGGTGAAAGCACTTGCCGACGCGGGCTGGAATGCCGAAGATCTCGACCTTTTGATCGTGGGACAGAATTTCGGAGACATCGACGCCGGAACGCGCCGAATTGACCAGATGCCTTCGATTGCGTCTCGGGTAAAAGCAAAATTGGGCATTGCAAATCCCAATACGGTTGCCTTTGACGTCTTGGCCGGTTGCCCCGGATGGATTCAAGGTGTCCTGGTGGCCAACGCCTACCTGCAGGCGGGTATGGCTAAAAAGGCATTGGTAGTCGGAACCGAGACCCTCTCTCGTATTGTAGATCAGCACGATCGTGACTCCATGATTTTTGCCGACGGAGCGGGCGCTGCGTGCTTTGAAGTTCGTTCCGATGCGGGTGGTGCAGGAATCATGGGTTCTGCCGCTGTGAGCTACACCAAAGACGAGGCCTACTACCTCAAGTCACTACCCTCTGTAAATCCCGAAGGCGACCCCAACGAGCGCCTGATTCGCATGAAGGGCCGCAAGATTTACGAATTTGCGCTGAAGCACGTTCCGGACGCCATGAAGGCCGCCCTCGACAACGCAGGAGTGCACCTCAAAGACGTCAAAAAGATTTTCATGCACCAGGCCAACGCGAAGCTCGACCACGGTGTCGGCGAGCGCCTTTATAAGCTCTACGGCCTCGAAGCCGACCTAGACGCGGTGATGCCCATGTCCATCCAGTGGATGGGTAATAGCTCGGTAGCTACTGTTCCGACCCTACTCGATCGGGTTCGCCACGAGCAGTACCAAGGCCACGAAGTGCATCCGGGCGACATTGCGCTCTTCGCGAGCGTGGGTGCCGGTATGAACATCAACGCCTTCGTGTACCGGTTCTAATTCGGAACCTTTGGATTCCATAAAAAAAGGGCGGCCCCGCGAAGGGCCGCCCTTTAATTTTAGTTCGCAATCAGCTTACCACGCTGCACTCTGATTCATGAGTGCGGCCAGTCGCTTCTCAACGTCGGCCAGTTGGTCGGCCACCACGCGGCGCTGGTCCTTCATCGTTTGGGTGGGTTCCGAACGAATCGAGTACGAACCCCAAGTCGCGGAACTCAATCTGTCGCGCAGGCCTGGAGGCGTTTCGAATTCCTTACCTGCAATCAACTCGTCACCGTTCAACACCTTGTTGAGCGCACGCCACTCGGAACGCGCTGCAGCAACCTCTCCGCGCAGTGAGGCCGGGGTAGCTATGCCGTAGCCCACCAACTTGTCGGCGCGCTCGAGTCGAGCCTCTACGTCATCCATTTGGCGCCCCACTTTATCCATTCGAAGCTGCAAGGCATCCAAAGACTTTTGAAGTGCCACGAGTTCGGCGGGCTTTTCGGCGGGCAAACTCATGTTATTGAGGTGCTTAACTACGAAGCTATTAGGTTTGGTCAGGGTGTCGACCTTCGCCCCGTGAACTCCGACGAGCTGGACGCTGTACGTCCCGGCCGGAGCGAGGTAGGAACCGCGATCGGGCGACGCACTGCGCGCAAACTTACCGTCCCAGGTGCTGCGTTTTAGGCCGTTGCTGTACTTGGTTTGAAGTACGCGAACCACCGATCCGTTGCTGCTGCGAATGACCAGCGCGAGGTAGGGTTTTTCCTCTTCGGCCTCCGCGCGAATGGCATCTTTGCTCGGGTAGCTTGGGGTCTTTTTATCGGCTTCTTCGCGCTGCTCCTTAAGGGTTTTTGGCGCATTCTTCACCCAGTACGTGAATGTCGCGCCCACCTTGGGGTTGTCGGCCATGTAGTAGCTGGCGCCCAAAAATCCAGCTCCTCCGTACCCCAGTGGTGAGGCCTCGAAGTAGAGCACTGCAGGTTTGATCGGCAAAATGATGGCTTCATTCTTCTTGATGTCATTCTTGATCTCACGCAGCGGACTGTAGTCGTCGAGAACATAGAATCCACGTCCAAATGTGGCAAGTACGAGGTCGTCCTCACGCTTTTGAATGGCGATGTCGCGCACTGCAACGGTGGGTAGGCCTTTTTTAAGCTCGGTCCACGCCATGCCTGCGTCGGTTGAGGTGTACACCCCGAATTCGGTTCCGACAAACAAAAGACTGGGATCCACGTGGTCTTCAGCGAGTACGTATGCGGAACCGCGCTGCGGTAACCCCGTGCTCAACGTTTCCCACGTCTTGCCGCGGTTTTTGGTCACCAAAACGTAGGGTTTGAAATCCCCGTTTTTGTGGTTGTTGAACACCACGTACAGTACGTCCGGTGAGTGCTGCGACCACTTGACGTCGTTCACGTACGTTAGGTCCGGAATGCCCGGAAGTTTGTCGAACTTCGACCAGTTCGCTCCGCCGTCGCTTGAAATATGCACAAGGCCGTCGTCTGTACCCACGGCGAGCAATCCCTTGACCTTGGGCGACTCATGCAGCGCAGTGATGTTGCCGTACATCGAGGTGCTCTGTTTGTACGCGATGGCGTCGAGACCTTGAATCTTGCCCATAACCGGAATCTGGTGGCGGTCGAGTTGGCGCGACAAATCACCTGAAATGCTCGTCCACGAGTTGCCGCGGTCCGTGCTCTTGAACACCACATTGGCTGCGAAGTACAGTGTCTTGCTGTCGTGCGGACTGATGAGAAGGGGGGCGTCCCAGTTCCAGCGCCATGCTTTGCCGTTCACCGGTTCGATGGGCTTGATGTTGACACCTTCGCCGGATTTTTTGTCAAATCGCTGGAGTCCGCCGTACTGTGCCTGGGCGTAGACAATGTTGGGATCAGTGGGGTCCACTTGAGATTCAAATCCGTCGCCCGTTTGGGTCACGTACCAATCGCTGTTTACGATTCCGCGGTCGTTGATGGTCTGGCTGGGGCCTCCGAGTGAGAAGTTGTCCTGGGTTCCGCCGTAAATACCGTAAAATGGTTCAGCGTTGTCTACAGCCACGCGGTAGAACTGCGTGATGGGCAAGTTCTCTTTGTAGTGCCAGCTCGAGGCGTGGTCCCAGGTCTCGTAGACCCCGCCGTCGCAGCCCATGATGAGGTGCTTGGGGTTACTGGGGTCTTGCCAAAACGCGTGGTTGTCGACGTGCTTGTTTTTTTCGCCGAGGCGCTTGAAGGTGGCTCCGCCATCTTCTGACCATTGGGCGTAGGTGTCCATGCTGTATACCGCATCTGGGTCGTGCTTAGAGGCAATCAGCTCGACGTAGTAGTTGCCCGAAGTCGCGTGGTCGCTGCGCTTGCTGTAGGATGCGCCGCGGTTGGTGCTGCGGTAGGTTCCGTGCCCCTCGATCATGAGGTAGTGCACATCTGGATTGACGGGCGAAATGGCGAGGCTGAGGCGGCCTTTGTCTCCGCCCGGAATCCCACTCTTAACCTCTGTCCAGGTTTCGCCTCCATCTTCGGACTTCCATAGGCCGGATTCGGGTCCACCTGAAATGTATGTGTGCACGTGGCGACGGCGCTGGTGGGCCGTGGCATAGAGGACGTTGGGGTTGCGCGGGTCCAGGTGCACCTCGTTGAATCCGGTGTGGTCCGACACGTGAAGCACGCGGCGCCAGGTCTTGCCGCCGTCGGTGGTTTTGTAGATTCCGCGTTCGCCACCGGCACTCCAGAGCGGGCCGTACGCCGCTACCCACACGATGTTGCTGTTTTTAGGGTGCACCGCAATCATCCCGACGTGCTCTGAGGCCTTAAGGCCCATGTTGGTCCAGCTTGCGCCTCCGTCGGTGGACTTGTAGACCCCGTCGCCGTAGGCTACCGAACGCTGGTTGTTGTTTTCACCGGAACCCACCCACACAATGTGCGGGTTGCTGGGGTCAAGGGTGATGCACCCAATGGAGTAGGAGCCTTGGTCGTCAAACAAAGGCTCGAACGTCACGCCGTGGTTCGTGGTCTTCCAGACTCCGCCCGAAGCGGCTGCGACGTACCACTCGTCGGCGTTGGTTGGATGTACAATGAGGTCCGAAACTCGGCCACTCGTGAGGGCGGGTCCGACGCTGCGAAAGGCCAGTGCGTCAAGCTTTTGGGCCTCCATTGCGGCCGGAAGTGCCGCAACCGCGGCGATCCAAAGTAGGTGCTTCATTCCCCGAAAATACGCCACGAAGCGCTAAGGGGACGCTGTCTAGAATCGCGCTCGGTACGTCACGGTGCCGCGCTGGTGGTTGGCACTGAGGTCCCACGATTGGCCATCCCCGGGATTTTGAATGCTTCCCGAGGTGAGAAGGGCATTGAACGCGAGGTCTACACCCCAATCGCGTTCTTGGTATCCGAGGCCGAGTCCTAGCATTTGGTAGCTGCTGTGGTCGTCAAATACGGTTCCGGACTCTGACCACTGTACCCCGCCGCGGGCCGTCCACGCTTCGTTGAGTCGGTATTCGCCCCCAAGGCGAAACTGCTGGTGGGCTTGGAGTTCGTCAGCCATTTGGCGACCGAGGTCGTAGTAGTTCAGCGGACTGCTGATCAGTGCATCCACCGAGGAGTGGTAGACCCAAACGGCAGATACTGCGGCTTTGGTTCCGAATGTCTGGGCAAGTCCAAACTGAACGACTGTGGGAAGCTGGTAGCGAAACTCCTGATCGTCATAGAGTTCAAATGCGGTGAGGTTGGTTTCGGAGCTGTTGGCCTCAGGTGTAACCCTGTTGCGGTAGTCCCACTGCACCAAGGCTGTGGACGCGGGCTGTACTGCCGCGCTGAACCGCAATCCATCCGCCAACTGGGCAGCGACGCCAAAGCGAATGTTCCACTGGCCCCAACGGGTGCTGTCCACCACGGTTTTCTGGTAGGCCTTGGTGACTCCACTTGGATTGAATCCCGACTCGGTCATCGTAAAGCGTTCTTGCGCGCGCCCGTCACGGCGCTCAATCCGCACCCCAAGCGAAAATTTTTCGCTTTTAATGGCGAACGGAACCGACCAGGACGTGCTCGACTGCTCACGTGCAAAACGCACCTGCCGGTAGGCGGGCACGCCGTCGGCGTAGGCGGTGTACTGGTTGCCAGCGCCTACTTCAGTGAGGTAGCCCATGTAGGCCACGTACGCATCGTACTGACCGTTGGCCAATAGCTGTTCGGGGCTGAATCCGTTGGATTCAGCCATCCAGCCGGCAACAGCTGAAGTTTGTGGGTTGGGGTCCGATAAAATCCAGAAGTTGGGGAACCATGCATCGCGCTGGTAGGCAAGCCCCACAGATAGACGCGCTTTACTGTTGAGGCGCCAGGCACCGGACATATATGCCTGACCAATTCCCAGTCCTTGGCTCCTAAGGTCTGTTTGGTCGGAGCGCACGTGGGCGCTGAATTCGGTTCCGCCAAAGGTCGAAGAGTTCATAAGGGCAGGGTTCTCAATGCTCGAGGTGCCGTCGCCGCCCAGCGCAGCAAGTGCGCCTGCAGATCCGTTGTAGCGGGCTGTGCCAAAGCGGTGTCCGCGCTGCATCCATACCGCACTGAGGGTCGATTGGGCGCAAAGTGAGATGCTACCCGCGGTGAGCAGGGCCAGGGTGATTGAGGTTTTCATGGGTCAGGCGTTTAGGGACGTCGAGGGCTACTGCTAGGCGATGGGCTGCTGCGCTGCGGTGCGGGGTTGCTCCGTGGAGGCGACGGCTGGCGGAACTCAGGTTGGCGCTGGGGTGGCTCTGGTTTTCGGGCTTCAGGTGTGCGGACCTCGGGCTGGCGCTGAACTGGTGCCGGCTTGCGTACTTCGGGCTGGCGCGTTTCAGGTTTGCGGACCTCAGGCTGGCGCACGGCAGGAGGCGTCCCGCCTTGGGGTTCGCGGGGGCTGGTGCTCGGGCGCACAGGAGTCGTGCCCCGAGTCGGGGTGTCGTCGCTAATTGTTCCGGGGCGCTTGCTAACGCTGGGTCGGGTCGGATTCGCTTCAACACCAAGTTCTGCATCGATGACCTTGGGTCGGTCTTGGTCGACGCTTCCTCCGCCAGGATTATTCGTGATCACCGGACGTCGGTAGGGGGTGCTACTTGAATTGATTTGCTGGCGACGGATGTCGCTGTCGGGGGTGGGGTCCACGGTTCCGGAACCGGATCCGCCACCGGGCTGAGTCCAGCCACCACCTGGTCGGTTCCAGCGGTTGTTGCCACGGTAGTAGGGACTATTCCATCTGTTGTACCCTCCATAACCGTAGTACGGATTCCATCCGTATCCTCCGTACCAGGGGTCGTTCCATCCGTATCCTCCGTACCAAGGGTCGTTCCATCCGTAGCCTCCGTTCCAGGGGTCGTTCCATCCGTATCCTCCGTACCAGGGATCGTTCCATCCGTAGTAGGTGTTCCAACGGCCGGAGCGGCCCCACCCGTTCCAGCGGTTGGGCATATTCCAGCCTCCATAAAAGGCGTAGGGGTCGTGCCGCATCCACGGCTGGCTCCAGTGGTAGTAGTAGGTTGGGTAGTATTCGTAGCGGACAATCGTACGTGTGCGGGTCACGCGCTCGGGACGACCATCTTGATCGTCTTGGGTAGCTTGGTCGTCGGCGCCTTCTTGGTAGCCTTGCTGGTATCCGGATTCGTAGCCATCGCGGTAGGCTTGTGAATTCGTCCAAGAGTACGACCCGTCAAAGTCGCGGTAGGCGGTCTGGCTGGTTCCGCACGAAGAGACGAAAAAGCCAAGAGGGGCGAGGAGTAGGAGGTAGCGCATAGACCGTACTTTTGGGGTTTACTAAGGAACAGAACCCAAATTGCATACCAAAGTATGGCTAAGAACCTCACTCCCCGCGCTACGGACTACTCAAAATGGTACAACGAGCTTGTTATTCAGGCGGATTTGGCCGAAAATTCCGGCGTTCGCGGGTGCATGGTCATCAAGCCGCACGGCTACGCGATTTGGGAAGGAATGCAGGCTGAATTGGACCGTCGCTTTAAAGAGACTGGCCACGTAAACGCTTATTTTCCGCTGTTTATTCCGAAAAGTTACTTCAGCAAAGAGGCGGCGCACGTCGACGGATTCGCCAAGGAATGCGCCGTGGTGACGCACTACCGACTAAAAACGGCTCCGGACGGAAAAGGAGTCGTGGTCGACGAGGACGCCAAGCTCGAAGAGGAGTTGATTGTGCGCCCAACTTCAGAGACCATCATCTGGGACACCTACCGCGGATGGGTACAGAGCTACCGCGACTTACCAATTTTGGTGAACCAATGGGCCAATGTGGTACGTTGGGAGATGCGCACGCGCCTCTTTCTGCGCACCGCAGAATTTTTGTGGCAAGAGGGACACACAGCCCACGCGACCCGCGAGGAAGCGATTGCGGAGGCGGAACAAATGCTTGAAGTGTATGCTGAGTTTGCCGAGAATGTGCTCGCGATTCCGGTGGTTCGCGGCGTAAAGACGGCGAATGAGCGGTTTGCGGGTGCCCTTGAGACCTACTGTATCGAAGCGTTGATGCAGGACGGTAAGGCGTTGCAGGCCGGAACCTCGCACTTTTTGGGACAGAATTTCGCCAAGGCTTTTGATGTGAAGTTTCAGGACCGCGACGGCGAAGTGAAGCACGTGTGGGCTACGTCGTGGGGTGTTTCGACCCGCCTGATGGGGGCTTTGGTGATGACGCACTCTGACGACAACGGACTTGTGCTGCCTCCGAAGTTGGCACCGATTCAGGTGGTTATTGTTCCGATTTACCGCGGCGAAGAAGAGCTGGATGCAGTGTCTGTGGTAGCAAAGCAGCTCGTGGCAGATTTGCGCGCCCAAGGCGTCCGCGTGAAGTACGACGACCGCGACACCTACAAGCCCGGTTGGAAGTTTAACGAGTACGAACTCAAAGGGGTTCCGCTGCGTGTGGCGATCGGCCCTCGCGACCTTGCAAATGGCGTGGTGGAACTCGCGCGTCGTGATACTTTGACGAAAGAGACGGTGCCAGTTGAGGGCTTAGCAGCCTCTGTTCCAAGTCGTTTGGCCGAGATTCAGCAGGCATTGTACGACCGTGCGCTCGCTCACCGCGAGGCCAACATGCACAGCGTGAATTCATGGGCTGAATTTGAGTCGGCCCTCGACGCTGGCGGCTTCGTATCTGCACATTGGGACGGCACGCCCGAGACCGAGGAGCGCATCAAAGAGCTCACGAAGGCTACGATTCGCTGCATTCCGTTGAACAATGTGCTCGAGGACGGTGTGTGCGTCCTCACTGGCGCCCCGTCCAAGCAGCGGGTTTTATTTGCTCGAGCCTACTAGTTATGAAGCCTGACGCAACTCCTGAATTAATCCTGCAGACGCTGGCTACGAAGTCCAGCAACAAGCAGTTGGTCCACCGCCGCGTGCTTGCGGCATTTGCGGAACTGCGTATTGTCGTACAATCTGTCGCGGTCGACCTCAATAGCAAAATGGTCGGAATCGATCGTTCTGTCGTGGTTGAGTTTGTCGATCGGGGCGAATTTGAATTTGAGTTGCGGTTCTCGGGTGATTCGCTGGTTTTTCAAGTGCACACGAACGCGTTTTTGCTTCCGGACGGGCACTCGGTGCTTGATTCGGATTACGTCAAGTTGGATTCAAGCCGTGCCTACTTTGGGTTGATTCACGTCTATAATTTTCTATCTGACTCGTTTCGGATGCGTCGATTGAACGATGTGGGCACCTTGATGAGTCGTTTTTTTATCAACGGTGAGGGTCACCATTTTGCGGAGGGTGTAGGGCCGTTAAATCTTTCTTTAACGGAATCAGAAGTTCGCTCCTCGGATCTTCACTTGTGGCTTTATCGCCTGATGGTCACGGCTATGGACTTCGATTTGCAGGCTGCGCCGTTTCAGGCGGTCCAAGATGTTTCAGTGCTCGCGCTTGAAGGTATTCGCGAGGAACTTCGTCAACGGACAGGTAAGCGGCTCGGATTTCGACCTGAGGGGCTTTAATTTCTTTTGGAGTAGTTGTTGGAGTGAAGCGAATTTCATATCTTTGCGCTCCCAAAACATAGGGCCCGTTCGTCTAGCGGTTCAGGACATCTCCCTTTCACGGAGAAGATCACGGGTTCAAATCCCGTACGGGTCACGAAACACAAAAACTAGCTACCATGGCTAACCATAAATCTGCGTTGAAGCGCATCCGCCAAATCCAGGCCAAGCGCGTACACAACAAGTACTTCCACAAGACGACCCGCAATGCGATTCGTGCACTTCGTTCAGTGACCGATGCAGCAGCAGCTGCTACCCAGCTTCCGTTGGTTGCCTCAATGCTCGACAAGCTTGCAAAGCGCAACATTATTCACAAGAACAAGGCTTCAAACTTGAAGTCCAGTCTTGCGAAGCATGTGAACGGCTTGGCTTAAACCACTACGCCGAATTCGGTTGTGTGTAACCGCCCCATTTGGGGCGGTTTTTTTGTTGCTACCCTACGGCAAATGCGTACATACGTTTAGGGGACGACTGTGCGGTTTAGTCTGTGGGAAGTTTGCCCTATGAATCACGAATCAGCCAACCGGTCCATTCGCTTGTGGACCGAAGAGGATCGACCTAGAGAGCGCGCCCTCGCACACGGAATCCGAGGGATGGCGACGTCGGAGTGCCTTGCGCTCATTTTGCGTTCCGGAACCCGCACCCATTCTGCCGTCGATTTGGCGCGGTCAATGCTCGATTCCTACGGGGGGTCGCTGGATCGACTTGCGGCAGCAGATGTGATCGCTCTTCAGGGACTTGGTGGCGTGGGTCTAGCTAAGGCAGCGGCCGTTGCTGCTGCATTTGAGCTGGGCCGTCGGGCAGCGGGCGATTTGCGCGCCGGTGATGCCAAGGTGGTTCGGGGTTCAAGCGACGTGTTTCATTTGCTCAATCCGAGTATGGCGGCACTGGACCACGAGCAGTTTTGGGTAGTTTACCTCAATCGGGCAAATAAGGTGGTGCACTATGAGTGCGTCGGTAAGGGTGGGTGGACTGCCACGGCTGCGGATGTGCGTGTGGTGTACCAGAGAGCATTGGCGCTGAAGACCCCTGCGCTCGTTGTAGCGCACAATCACCCCAGCGGACGACTGGAACCTTCAGAAGAGGATAGAAGGCTCACTCAGCGCCTTGTAGAGGGTGCGCGAATTCTTGAGCTCACATGTTTGGACCATTTGATCATCGGGCAGAACCAATACGTTAGTTTTGCGGACAGAGGATGGATGCCCGGAACTTAAGCTCGTACCGCATCGCCCACGTCGTGGGTGCCCGACCGCAGTTTGTCAAACTCAAGCCGTTGGTCGAGGCCATTCAACGCTTGGGCGGGGTCAATTGGGTAGCACATACCGGCCAGCACTACGACAGCCAAATGAACGCGTCGTTCTGGGATGAACTCGGTTTTGCCCCGGACTACCAAGGCATTTGGAATGAGCGAAATGCTGACCTTAGTGCGCTTGTAGCGGCACTTCGGGAGGCACATGTACATGCAGTTGTGGTGTACGGAGATACCGATTCCACAGTACTTGGGGCGCAAGCCGCGCTGGAGTTGGGTATTCCGTTTGCTCACGCAGAGGCTGGGCTTCGCAGCTTTAACGATGCGATGCCCGAAGAGCGAAACCGCGTATGGGTTGATCACAAGGCCCTGTGGCTGTGGGCGCCCACCGAAGTAGCCATGGACCACATTCGGAGCGAAGATCTTGACCGAGGTGCTCCTTGGGTCGTGAATACGGGTGATTTGATGTTCGATGCCTTCCCGAAGCGTCCACTCGCTGAGGTACAGCACGATTTAGTGCTGGTCACAATTCACCGCAATACCAATGTGGACGAGCCCAAACGGATTCGCCGGATTGAAGCGGCCTTGGATGGCTTGGTGGGTGATTTTAACGTGCTCTGGCCGAGGCATCCGAGGCATCGTGCCGCGGGGCTGCAAAGTGTACGCGTGGCGGATTGTGCTCCCCTGAGCCGGCCCGAGATCGTGGATGCGCTCTACCGTGCTCAATTTGTGATCACGGATTCAGGTGGACTTCAAAAGGAAGCGTTTTTTGCGGGCCGCAGAGCCATTGTGCTGCGCGACGAGACGGAGTGGACGGAGTTAGTGGACGCAGGTTGGACCGTACTTATTTCACCGGATTCTGCCGATCTAGAGGGGGGCATTAGGTCTCAATTGCGGCATTGGGCACACAATGACGACTCCAAGCCGCCAATGCTCTATGGTGACGGATGTGCAGCAGATGCGATGGCGACATCGCTGGCACAGGGACTTTGGGATCTTAGTCAATCATGATCATCCTCTACCACCCGCAGCCCAACGAGCGCCACCGGCGACTTGCCGCGTTATTGCAGTCCGCGTGGAACATTCCTGTGGCATTTGGTCCTGAGGATGATGCGGTGCGCTGTAATGATTCCGGATGGCTTGACCAGTGGAGCAGTTCCGAACCAGCGTCATCGGATTACGCGGCTTGGATTTTTTGGCGCACTTGGGTTTGGGAGGAAACCCTCCCAAAAGACCAGCACGCTCGGCCGATCGGTCGGGATGCGCAGCGCGATTTGCTGCTCCCTGAGGCAGAAGTAAAGGCCCGCGAATGGGCTGCGTCCTTGGGGATTACGCTCTCTGACGCGGGGCGACCTGCTCCAGTGCTCGTGGTTGATATCGACCATTTGTTTGCGTACCGGGGTCGAGGGTTGCAGTCCGCGGTTGGCGGATTCCTTTCGGATCTCATTCGGGGCGAGTTCGGCGAACTACGCACCCGCATATTCGGGTCTGACCCCTTTTACAGCTTCGTATTCTGGACGGAATTGGCCCAAAGGTTTCCGCAACTTGAGCTGCAGTTTTTTGCCCTATTGGCGGCGGAGCGAGGTCCCTACGATCGCGGAGTGGTGCCCAAGAGTTCGGTGGTTCGCGAAGCACTTCGAACGTTGTTTGTGCGGTTTGATGTAGGGGCACACCTCTCGTACGGGAGCCACGACCGAGCCCAAGGCTATCGCCAAGAGTTGGCTGAACTTGAATCCATCCTTGATCGACCTGTAGTGCGGCAGCGGAGCCATTTTTTGCGTAACGCCGGCACCGAGCAGCTGCTTTGTTCGCTCGAATCATTGGGAGTAGTAGAGGATTGGTCGCTCGAGTTTGCCGACGTTCCTGGATTTCGTTCGGGTTGGGCGAGTGCCGTTCCCTGTGCCGGGGTACAGCAGCTGCCGGTGGCTGCTATGGATCAGAACTTTCTCGGAATGAGTCCGCGTGAAATTGCAGATTCGCTTCATGCACTTCAGGCTGCAGCGTGGTCGGTGGGCGCGCCATTGCGTGTCGGCACCCACTGGAGGATTTTTGGTCCGCGGCCTGAGGTAGAGCGATCCGGAAAAGATTTTTCGGCCTGGAGAGAAGGTATGAACCTCTGGCTTAATGAATGGAGTAACACATGATTTTTCGCCTAGAACACAACCCAAATCCAGAGGATTGGCGCGCCATGTGGTCGCTTCGTCCCGACCGATTTCCCTACGACCACCTCAGTTATTTGGATGCGTTGGGGGTGGAGTGGGCCAGTGTGGGTTCGGATGAAGTGGTGCTTCCGTTTGCATATGGCAGGAGCGCATTCGGATTTATGCAAGCCTATTGCCCGCTCGGAGCACAGCGCTTAGGGCCCATGGGATCGGGGGCGAATGAGGCCCGTGAGGTGCGCAAGGCGCTGGATGCGCTGCCGCGCTACGCGCGGCTCCGTTTGAAGTTGAGTAAGCCCAATGATTGGCCTGAGCCGACCTCTTGGCACTGGCGCAACGGAGGCTGGGAGCGATGGCAAGAAATGCCAAACTATGAATTGAATTTGGATTCGAGCTACGAGCAGGTATTTGGTGGATTTTCGTCACAGACCCGACGAAACCTCTCTAAGGCCACGGGTAACCAGCTTTGGGAGTACAGCAATCCCGACGAATTGTGGACCTATTTTGTTCAAAATCAAGGAGAAAAATACCAAATTCCAAAGGGGTA
>Ga0222714_10000446_pt1 | contig 47781 bp, 44 predicted proteins | sample C33_3DmetaG_FD_165048 | JGI IMG/M metagenome (GOLD analysis project Ga0222714, IMG submission 165048) | Estuarine water microbial communities from San Francisco Bay, California, United States - C33_3D | ecosystem: Environmental > Aquatic > Marine > Unclassified | place: USA: California... | reverse complement strand
CCGCAATAGATAGTTTGAAATCTGAAATCGAAATAATGGAAAACGATTTTGATTCAAAAGAACATAGATATGAAGATATTATCGGCGAATATGAAATAGGATTATCTTATTTAAAAGATTACCATCCTAAAGCATATAAAGATTTTCATAGAATAATTGGAATGAAAGAAAGATATTCATCAGAATTAGATAAAGAAAATAAAAAAAGATTAAGCATATATGAATAACATAGATACACGATATCAGGCATTACTACAAGACATTTTAGATAATGGTGTAGAAAAAAAGGATAGAACAGGAACTGGAACTATTTCAGTATTCGGTAGGCAAATTCGTCACAAAATGAGTGAAGGATTTCCCCTACTCACTACAAAGAAAATGGCATGGAATGTCATGGTTGCCGAACTCCTATGGTTTCTACGAGGAGATACTAATATCAAGTTCTTATTGGATTATGATTGTCACATTTGGGATGGGGATGCTTATAAAAACTATGCAGCCAAAACATCAATGGATGTAGGTGGACAGCTTACAAAAGAAGAATTTATCAAAGAGGTCAAAACCAATGATGAGTTTGCAAAGAAGTGGGGAGATTTAGGGCCAATTTATGGTAAACAATGGAGAAATTGGAATGAGTTTTCAGAACCAGGATGGGATTCATTTAAAATAGACCAAATTCAAAATCTAATCAACGAACTTAAAACAAATCCAGATAGTAGAAGATTAATGGTAAGTGCTTGGAATGTGGGCCAATTAGACGAAATGGTTCTTCCACCGTGTCATTACGGGTTTCAATGTTATGTGAGAGAGGGCAAGTATCTTTCATTAATGTGGAATCAAAGAAGTGTAGATACATTCTTAGGATTACCATTTAACATTGCTTCATATGGTTTGTTATTAGAAATTATTGCAAAGGAAGTGAATATGATACCCGATGAATTAATCGGTAATTTAGGCGATGTTCATTTATATAAGAATCATATTGAACAATCCAAAGAACAAATATGGAGAACTGCATACGAATTACCGAAGGTGAAAATTACTGAAAGAAATTGGTATATGCATGAAGCAGTTAAAAAACATTTAGGTGAAAAAACTTTAGATGAAAAACTTAAAAGTTATAGACCAGATTGTTTTGAGTTAATTGGATATCAATCGCACCCTAAAATTAAAGCACCCTTGAGTAATTAATTATGGCAAGTTTTGATATAAAAATAAAATCACCAAAGAAGGTTATTAAAAATTGGGGATATGAATTATGGATTCATAATGATCAGCAATATTGTGGAAAGTTATTAGTATTTCCAAAGGAAGGTAATAATTTTTCAATGCACTATCATATCATTAAAAATGAAACTTGGTTTATACAATCTGGTAGATTTCAATTTGATTGGATAGATAATACAAAACTTCATAGAATGATATTAAATGTTGGTGATAGTGTTTATATTCAAAAAGGATTACCTCATCAATTAACTGCTTTGGAAAACGATTCTTCGGTATTTGAAGTTAGTACCCAACATTTCGATGATGATAGTTACAGAGTGTATAGAGATAATCCATCTGATTTAGATGATATAATTTTTGTTGAAAATAAGAAAAAATGACATATATAACTGCCCATCTACCTAAATTAGAAGATTTGAAAAAACAATTAGAAGAAGACCCGGATAAATTAAGAATATATGCAAAATATATGGGATATGAAGGCTCTTCAGAGTCAATAGATTATCTATCCGAAAAACTAAAAGAGTATTCCGAAGCAAAAAAATCTAAAAAATAATTTGGATTTTTGCCATTTTTTTTGTATCTTTACACTAAGAAATATACTATGATCAAGTTAGATAAAATTAAATACATCTATCACTTGGCCGATTTGCATATCCGCAATTTAAAAAGGCATAAGGAATATAGAGAAGTATTAAATAAATTCCTGTCCGATGTAGATTCTCAAAACTTAGAGGATGCGGTTATTTATTTAGCAGGTGATATTGCACACGCTAAAACTGAAATGTCTCCTGAATTAGTGAGAGAAATTACTTGGTTTTTTACTGAATGTGCTAAGAGAAAACCTACGTTTGTAATTACTGGAAATCACGATTGTAATCTAAACAATAAAGACCGTTTAGATGTTCTTACCCCAATATGTGATAATCTTTCCTTACCAAATTTAGTTTACTTAAGAGATACAGGTGTTTATCAAATTACCGATGATATTACTTTTACTGTTTATTCAATTTTAGATAAAAAAGAAAATTGGCCGAGAGGTACTGATGTAAGCGGTAATAAGAAAATTTGTTTTTTCCACGGGCCTGTTGATGCGGCAAAAACTGATATTGGTTATGTAGTATCCTCTCATAATTTCACTCCCGATATGTTTGATGGGTTTGATATGGTATTGATGGGGGATATTCATAAAAGACAAATTGTTCAACAAAGAGATAGAGCAAATGGTAAACCAATAGTAGTTTATGCCGGTTCAACTGTCCAACAAAATCACGGAGAATATTTAGAGAATCATGGTTATTTGCTTTGGAATGTAGAAAGTGAAACATTTGAAGAATATAATATTCACAATGATTATGGATATTTAACTATTGATGTTGTAAATGGAGTTATACCTCAATGGGTGAGAGATGAAATAGGAACTAAATTACCTAAACAACCACGTTTAAGAGTTCGATTCTCTGATACTGAAGTTAGTGATATAAAACTTATTTCAGCAGAACTTCAGCAAATGTTTAAGGTGAATGAAATTACTATTACAAAGCAAGATACCTTAAATTCATTGAAGTCTAAAAATCGTAATGCTAGAAATTTAGCTGGGAATGTTAAAGACCCAAATGTTCAGAATGGTTTAATCAGAGAATATTTGGAAAGACAATTTCTTTTAGATGACCAAACTTTAGATAAAATTGTTGAAATAAATAACAAAGTAAATCTGAAAGTAACACATGAAGAAACCGATAACATATTATGGATACCTAAATCATTTGAATTCAGTAATATGTTTTCATATGGAGAAGGTAATAAAATAAATTTTGAAAATGCAAGAGGAATTATAGGGTTATTTGCACCAAACACTCAGGGTAAGTCATCCTTATTCGATTCACTTTCATTTTGTATATTTGATAAGTGTAGTAGAGCATTCAAAGCTACTCACATTATGAACAATCAAAAGGATACTTTTAAATGCAAGTTTAATTTTGAAATTGATGGTATTGACTATTTTATTGAAAGAGATGCTCATACTACAAAGACAGGTAATGTAAAAGTAAATGTAAATTTTTGGAGAATTGTAGATGGAATGGAAGAATCTCTTAATGGAGAAGAGAGAAGAGATACAAATGATATTATTAGAAAGTATTTAGGAACGTATGAGGATTTTGTAATGACATCTTTATCATTGCAAGGTAATAACGCTTTATTCATTGATAAATCACAATCAGAAAGAAAAGATATTCTTGCTCAATACATCGGTGTAAATGTATTTGATAAATTATTTGATGTAGTAAACGAGGATAATAAAGAGGCATCCATCCTACTTAAGAATTTTAAGAAAGATGACTTTTCCATTCGATTGGCCGAATTAGAAACAACAATTACAGAAGGTGAAAAAGAATTTGGATTAATTATAGAACAAAGAGAAGATTTAGAATCAGATAAATCTGAAATAGAAAAACACCTATCTCAGTTAGAATCACAGATACAACAAACTACTTTACTAATTGATTTAGATGAAGAAACAAAGAGATTAGAATCATTTACAACCTCATTAGAAACTAATTCACAAAGATTAGAGAAAATGGAATCTCAATTAACTCAAGCAGAGGGAATTGTATTGGAATTAGTTGAGCAAGAAAAAGCTCTTTCTAATTTTAACATAAATGATAAAGAGATTAATATAGAAACTGCTTATAATGATTTAACTCAAAAAAAGAAAGAGTTGGCTGAAGCAGAAAGAATACATTCTATTGCAAAATTACATTTAAGTTCAGCAGAAGAAAAGATTAAACATTTAGATAATCATAAGTATGACCCTAATTGTGAATTTTGTTGTGATAATGCATTCGTAAAAGATGCAATGGTTGCAAAAAACGCATTGCCACAATTAGAATCAATAGTAACAGATGCACTTAGAGATGTAGAGGGTATAAGTAGAACCTTAGATTTATTAGATGGTGTTGAAGAAGCGTATAAAAAGTTTCAATCAAAAAATAAAGAAATAAACGATTCTAAAACTTTAGTTAGTAGAATAAAAGAACAAATATCTAAAACCAAATTAGATATAAGAGATTGTGAAGATGGTATCAAAGATTCTACTGCTAAAATTGAAGAGTATCATAAAAACAAAGAGCAGATTGAGACTAATAAGCAACTTCGAAAAAATATATCAGATACAAAGGGTGTGTTGGATGGTATAAAGAGGGAGATAAAAAGAAGAGGTGATGTTATTTTAAAAATCAATACCGATGTATCTAAAGCAAAACAAGAAAAAACTGGAATAGAAGATAATATTAGAAAAGTTAAAGAATTAGAAGAGACTAATAAATTATATGAATATTATTTAGATGCGGTTAAAAGAGATGGTGTTTCATATGAGTTGATTTCGAAAACACTTCCATCTATTGAAGGAGAGATTAATAATATCTTAGGGCAAATAGTGGAATTCAGTATGAACCTACAAATGGATGGTAAGAATGTTAATGCTTATATCAATTATGGGGATAGTAGAAAGTGGCCACTTGAAATGTGTAGTGGGATGGAGAAGTTTATTAGTGGATTGGCAATTAGAGTTGCGTTGATTAATATATGTAATCTTCCTAGACCTAACTTTTTGGTGATTGATGAAGGGTTTGGAACATTAGATAGTGAAAACCTACAATCTCTATTTATGGCATTTGCTTATCTAAAAACACAATTTGAATTTGTGATTGTTATTTCACATATTGATTCTATGAGAGATGTGGTGGATACTCTTTTAGAAATTAAAAAAGATAACGGATTTAGTTCCGTTAAGTTTTGATTTTTTCCGCCGGTAGTATATTTCTAACTTTTGATGTGGTTCGTATTTTTTCTTTAATTAGATTAGATACGAACCTACTCATTTTGTAACCTCTTTCATCGCAATAGTCTTTTAATGCAGTATGAACTTCTTTTGGGAGTTGTAACATAGCATATCTGTCGGATTTCTTTATCATTCTTTAGATTTCTTTAGTATTTACTTATATAAATACATATAAAAGATATTTATAAAAGAATAAAGAATTCACCAAATGTCTAGAATTAAAAAATCATCTCCTCTTTTAAACCTTACCAATTTTCAAACATTTATCTTAGATAATAATCCACTTTCTCAGTATTTTAGAATTTCTGAATTAAGTGATTTATTAACATCTGGAAAAAATGGATTTTTAATTGAAGGTTCAACGTTTCTAAAACCTTCAACTGAAATAAAGATTGAAGTATTAGATACTGAAGGTAATCCTCTTTTTGTTCAACCAGGTGAGGGAATTCCTGAATATTATGAGGGGTTATCAAAATTGATAACTGTTCATGTTTATCAAGACACTCCAATAGGAATTGGTAAAATTACTATTTTAGGTGAGTTGGAAAAATATATTGATGACGATGGATTCATACAAGATATTCCAGAAGATTGGAGGGGGATTTATAATATAAAATGGGAAAGGGATATAAAAATCAATAAAAATATTCCAAATGAAACCAGAGTAAGATTTGTTAGAAAACCACAAATAATAATTGAAGAACTTAACGAAAGTTTTTATTCAAGAAATTTAGTAACGCAAACACAAACATCCGGATTAGTTAGGGGTGTTGCATTAACACCATCAGAAGGAACTCAATTCAATGGTTATAGAGGTGGGGTTAGATATCTTATTCAAAATCAAAGTGGTAACTTTTTCGATGGAGGAACTTTTATTTCGGTAACTGGAACTAATTTACAAAATTTAGAAGTAATTGAATATCTAAATCAAAATACGATAGTTGTTCAAACACCATTCACTTCATCAGCAGGAGTGGTTTCAAATTTTACAGATAAAAATTATACTTTAACTTATCAATATAATCAAAATCCTGTCGCATCTCCTATATTAGGTTCTTTTGGTAGATTTGAAATTAATCATTTGCAAACATTCGTTGGTGATGTAGAGAGGATAAAAGTATTTAAAAAATCAAGAGCTTCTAATGTAGATTATAGCGTAATTCAGGATACGAGAGTTGAAGCGGCGGAATTATTAACGGCTATTGTATCGGGTTCAAATATAGATACTGGGCATTTTAGTTCATCGTATGAGGGTGGTAAAAGTTGGAATAATTTTTGGGTTACTCAAAGTTCCGCAGGTGCATCATTAGATTCATCTAAAATTTATAGAGCGGTTAAATTACAAAACAATAGATTATCTACAAACTTAGGGGATGATATTAGATTAGAAAGTGGGAGTGAGTATCGTTTGGAATTTTATAACTATTATGAAACTTCATCTAATGATAATTCGGATACACTTAAGGTTTACTTAACCTCTACTGAAAGAAGTGGTAGTGGAATTGCCAATTATTATGTTACCCAAAGTTTAGTAACACTAACTGGTTCTAATGAAGTAAGAAATGCAAATTTAAGAACTTATAATTTTGTTCCACCTATTACTGATAATTGGACTGTCCATTTTGAAGCAGATAATACAACTGCTAATTCTTATTGGCACGTTGGTTCAGTAAGTTTACAGGCATCACATGAATTAGGATTTTCACCGGATGAATTTAGTTTTATAATTCCAATTGATAGAGATTTAGAAAGAGAAACTTTTGATTTTAAATTTGAGTTTTTCGATATCAACAATAACTATGTTCCTATTACAGTGACTACCGCTCAAACTTTTCAAAGTGGAAATATTGGATTGATTGATAAAAGTATTGATATAGATGTTGATAGACAATTATTTTATTTTTCATCTTCAGCTAATTTAGTTGGTTCTCCTGAGACTCAGCAAATTAATATTTCGGTTACTAAAAATAGAATTTTAGGAAACTTATTAATTACTTCTCAGGCATTTGATAGCGGCGGGTTTGAAATACCTACCGCATCAAATAATACCAATCCATATTATTCAGCAAGTTCAGTTTATCCAGGTGCATTATCATCATATAGTGAGGGATTGTATAGTGCATCTGCTCAGTTATTATTAGCTGATTTTAGCGGTTCATTGCATACCGAATCTATTGTAGATAGAATAACTTATACATTGACTGAAACGGAATCAGTTTTACCATTTGTGAAAAGATTTACAATTAGTAGATTAGTGCAAGGAGCGAGTGGAACTGATGGGGATGATGCTAAAGGATTATTTGTAAGTGCGAATACTAATCAATTTATTTACGAGCCAACTGGCCCTTCATTGAAACCATCTGGGCAGGCTATTTTAATCCAAGCAAAAAGACAAAATTTAGAATCGAATATAACACCGATTACTGTAAATTCATCAAGTGGGGCTCCTTCTTTATCAGTTGTTGGTACATCCGATGGCGTTACAACTTATAGTTTATTAGGAAGTAATTATTCTTTTTCAGCAGGTGAAAGAACTTATGCTTTTACCGGTTCTGATTTTTTAGGTAACGATTTTTCGGATTTCGTTAAAATCACTCCTGTAATGAATTTTGATGGAGTTTCGGTTGTATTATCAAATGAAGCAACATCTTTCCCTGCCTCATCAAGTGGTGCGGTAAATTCATCTTTTTTATCTTTGGGAGATGGTAATGTAAATGTGAGGGTTGGCTCTAACATAATCCCGTTTTCAGATGGAAATGATGTTGCGAATAGCTTCGATATAGAAAGTGTGAGTGGAGTAAACTGTACACCTTCTTCATCTTCTCCTGGTATAAACAAATATGGGATTACTGCAATAGATTCAAATTCAGATTCGGCATCTCTTAATCTTTCTATAAAATATTTAGCAGGTGATAATTCAACTTCTGCTAGTTTTTCAAAAGTTGTATCTTATTCAAAAGCTAAAAAAGCTGCTCCTGTTTTAGAATTTACGATAACTAATAATAATCAATCAGTAGATTCAAAATCAACTGGAGCACAATTAACTGAATTTCAAACTGCAAGTTTTTCGGTAAGGGAAATTTACGATGGCGTTTCGACTATTAGAAATTTAAGTGGTGCGCCTACCATTAATAGTAGTTCTTTATATACAAGGGGCAACGTTACTGCTACTACTTTAGCCTTACCTCAAATGGCTAGTGGAACTAATTCGGTTGAATTGTATGTAACTGGATCTGTAACTGATGGTGAAGGTACAAGCAGAACTGTTTTTGGTGGAATATCATTAACAAAAATAAAAAATGCAAAACCCGTAGTTTTAATAACCGCGACTCCACAGGCTCAATCGGTATTAGCAGATGCAGCAGGGGTTCAAACTGGAACTTTATCAAATGTAACTATAAGTGCGTTAGAAGGAAATACAAGTAGATTTACTTCAATGACGGCAACTTATAGTGGGTTTTCAACCAACCCAACTATTAGTGGAAATACATTGACTATGACTTCTGCTGTAATGAATGCAGCGGAAGCGTCTGCAACAATTGTTGTAACTCATACCGATAGCGAAGGTACTTCGGGTCAAACTCAAACAATTATTGTTAGATTTACAAAAATTCCAACTGGGCAGCAAGGGGATCAAGGGGATACCGGTGATGATGGTAGAAGAGTGGCAGCCGGTATGGTTCATTATAGTTTAGCGAGTTCAACTGCACCAACTGGGCCTGATGATGGTTCAACTTCTTATAATTTTACAACCGGAGTAATGAGTGGGATGAGAAGTGGTTGGCAAATGGGAGCACCGACCTACGCAGCAGGAAACTCAAACTTATATTGGTATTCTAGTTTTACTGCAAGAGAAGATACACCTGGAAGTGGTGTTTCTACAAATGCTAACAATACATTTGGAACTGTGACACAGGCAATAGGATTTAGTGGATTAGTTTCGTTTACTACTGCTAACAATGTAAGTGATGGTAGTAATACTCTTTCATTTGGAGTTGGTGGTGCTACTTTAATCAACGGTAGTAATATATCAACAGGTAGGATTGGTTCTACAAACCTTATTACTGGATCCGGATTCCAATTTAATAATGGACAATATGTTCAAAGAGGTTCTTTAATTAATTTAGATAGTGGTAGTATTCACACTACTCAATTTTATGTAAGTTCTAGTGGTGATGCGGTTTTTAAAGGTAAATTAACCGCAGGGGGAATGAGTTTGGGAACTGATGTAAATGGTACTAATGATGGAATTTATATCAATGCAACGAATTATTGGTATGATAATGGAACTATAAGTATCGGTGGTGGTAATTTAACTTGGAATGGTTCAACCCTTACGATAAATGGTAATGGAACATTTAGCGGAAACTTAAGTGCGGCTGGGGGTACATTTAGTGGAAACTTAAGTGCTGCTGGAGGAAGTTTTACGGGTGAATTGGTAGCAGCAAGTGGATACTTTAGTGGTTCATTGGCTGCTACAAATGGATATATAGGAAATTGGGTTTTAACTGGGCCGTTATTATATGCGAGTGCAAATAGTAAAAAAGTTCAATTATCCGCAAATATCCCATCGGTTGAATTGTATAGTGGTACTAATTTAGTGGTAGATATAAATGCTAATACTACTTTATCACCTAAGAGTTCAACACCCCCTAGTTTTGGAGTATCATCTATTGGACAAAGTACTGTGGTTACTAATCAAGGTTATACCGCTCAAACTGGAACTGAGTGGTATTATAGTGGAGGAGAAACAACTGGTGGAACAACTTCATTCACTATTGGTGCAGGCAGCTCGAATATTGGAAAAACTTGTATCATTTCTGCAGTAGTTGGTGGAGCGACAAGTAATAGATTTGAATCATCTGGAGATGATATTAGCCCTCCAGTATACTTGGTTTATCAAAAATATAGTATTGAATATGGTTTTAAATTAACTGGGCCTGGTGGATATGTTTCTTATAATTCTATTTATTATGATGGTTCTCAGGTTAGAGGGGGCTTGGGGCCTTATGTAATTACTCAGGCTTATACATCTCAAACTCTTTCAACCTCTTTAGTTTTAGCACAAGGAACTTATACTATTACTCCTTATGTGAGAGGATTATATGCCGGATCGGTAATGAATAGAACATCTCCTCCAGCTACTTTTGATTTAGATGTAGTAACTCCTTCTTTATCAAGTATAGAGGCATCTATTCCTATTTCTAAAACTGAATTAGGTGCCGGTGGATTCCAGGTTGTATTCAGTACTACTAGATATCTCGAAGTTCAGAGAGCGGATAATTCAAATTTCGTGGCAGTAGGTGGTGGTATAACTGCTACTGGTAATATAACTGCATATTTTTCTGATAAGAGATTAAAAAATATTTTAGGAAAAATAGATAACCCATTGGATAAGATACAAAAATTAAATGGAGTTTATTATGAAGAGAATGAATTAGCTAAATCGTTTGGGTATGATAATGATGGTAAGCAAGTTGGATTGATAGCTCAAGAAGTAGAAGAAGTATTACCGGAAATTATACATCGTGCTCCTTTTGATGATGATAAGGGGGTATCAAAAAGTGGAGAAAATTATATGACGGTTCAATATGATAGAGTTATACCTCTTTTAGTGGAATCTATTAAAGAACTTAAAAAAGAAATAGAAGAATTAAAAAATAATAAATAATGGCATTACCACCAAGTGGCCCAATTTCTATGAATGATATGAATACCGATAGAGGAATCGCATCTGGTACTCAAATTGATTTAGCGGCAGCGGGAACTGCGTATGCTGTATCATATACAACTGATGGTAATAATGATTTACAATTTTTTGAATTCTATGGTAAGAGTGTAGGGGGTACTACAACCACCACAACAACCACAACTACAACTGCAGCGCCAACTACAACAACTACAACTACAACCACAACGACTACCACAACAACTACCACTACGACATTACCTGCTCTAGTTGTTACAAATGGTGCAGTGACTTGTACTGGTATTACTGGTGGATGGAGATCATCGTTTAGTGGTGGAAGTGGGCAATATGATAAAGTTGCAAGAGATACTTCGCAGTCGAATGTTGCATCACTTATAAATGGTGCAGGTGGAAGTGGAAATGGGCAATTAATAACATTAGGAGTTGGTGAAACATATTATGATTGGAGTGGTGTAGCAAATGGCACTTGGTATATCGCCGTTAAGGATAGTAATGGAACGATTTCAATTCAAAATACTGCTGTAACTGTAAGCTGTACAACGACAACCACAACAACAACAACTACACAAGCTCCATTGAATGATGTTACATATGGTTCTGACCCTTCCAATCCTGATCAGGCTTGTACAAATTGGGAATTGGCTGATGTTATAACTTATTACAACGATGGAAATTCTGCATCTGCAGATGGAGTAAGAGTATGGGCGAATAATAATGGTACGGGTGTGCCATCAAATGGTTATCTTTCTAGAGGTGGTAATGTTTGGTATATAAATAATGGTATTTTAGGAGATCAGGCAACGTGTTATAGTGGAACAACAACTACAACAACAACTACAACTACAACTGCAGCACCAACTACAACGACTACTGCCGGCCCTACTAATACTTTTACCGTAGCGGTTAGTACATCGTCAAGCGGAATTTGTAGTGTATTGACAACTAGAGTTGTATATAGTGCAAATAATGAAACGAATTTAGTTAATTCAGATGGGTATGTTCTTTATAGATCACCTCAAGGAACTCCATTGACAGGATACAATTATGTAATGGAAATTGATGGAACTCAGACTCCTATTTCTAATATTTATTATTTAAATTCTTCAACCGGATTGGTCGATGGTAATACCGGAGATGCGTGTTAAAATATAAATTATGAAAAATTTACGTTTCGTTTGTGCTCAGCCTGCTACTTTATATTATTCTTGGCAGGTAGAAGTTATGATAAATATTTTTATCAATATGGGGGTAAATCCAGATTTTATTGATATAGTAGCTTGGGCACAAAATGAAATTATTTCCGAAGAGTGGGAAAAACTTAAAAATCATTACAAAAATATTAATTTTTTTTTCTATAACGATACTAGAATAACAAAAAATTATATATCGTCAATAAGACCTAATATATTAAAACAACATTGGAAAAATAATCCTCACTTAGAAAAAGAGGCAATTTTTTATCATGATTGTGATATTGCGTTCACACACCCAATTTCAGAGTGGATTACCGAAGAAATGATTAATGATGAAAATTGGTATGGGTCTGATACTAGATGGTATATTGCTCATTCTTATATAAAAAGTAAAGGAGATGATGTAATAAAAAAAATGTGTGAAATTGTAGATATTGAAGAATCGGTAGTTGAGCAAAATGAATTAAATTCAATTGGGGCTCAATACATAATGAAAGGAGTAACTTCAGATTTTTGGGACTTGGTAGAGAAGGATTCGGAAAGATTATTCAAAGAAATTACTGATTTAAATAATGATAAAGTAATTGAGGATAGAAGAACAATGCCTCCTGGTGAAGAAAGAACTCCATACCATCCATTACAGATATGGTGTGCAGATATGTGGGCTTTATTATGGAATGGCTGGAAGATGGGTAAGAATACCATATGTCATTCTAATTTAGAATTTAGTTGGGGAACTTCATCCGATAAGTTGTGGGAAGAGTGTAATATATTTCATAATGCCGGTGTTGTAAATTCAACATCTGGATTATTTTTTAAATCAGATTTTATTAATAAATTACCATATGGTGAAACTATCAATATAAAAGAAGGAACTACATCATATGAATATTGGCAGATTGTTCAAAAGGTGGGGAAAAGGTCAGCATTAATAAACGCAAAAATAAAACAGCAATTTAAAACTTATAAAATTCATCAAATGCAATTAGACCCGTATGGGGTATGTAATGCAAAATGTTGGTTTTGTCCTGTGAAGTATAAAGGAAATCCTGCAAATGGTAAAGAAGTAATGAGTCCCGAACTTCTTCGTAAAATTATTAGAAATTTAATAGAAGAAAGAGAAAAACCAGATGGGTTAGTTCATAAAAATTTTGGCGGATTTTATACTGCACATTATAACGAAATATTATTATATCCACACTTTGAAGAATTACTGAAAATATGTCAAGAATATAGATTGTGTTTTATGGTTTTATCAAATGGTATTCCATTAACACCTGAAAGAGTTGACTTAATAGTAAAGTACAAAGGGGTTGTAAATGGAATATGTTTAAACATCCCTGCCTTTGAACCTGAAATTTGGAGTTTAAGAAGTGGTATTAATATTAAACAATTTGATAAATTAATTTCAAATGTAAAATATGCAATGGAGCAGTTACCAAATATGGTAGAAAACAAATCATTTTCGATTCAGATAAATGGTTCTAATGAAAATTCTTTTATCGAAAAAGGGGGATGGCTTAATAAAGGGCCTAATTTTCCATCGGATATGGATTTGGATATTGAAACCGGTGAATTAGCTCAACAGGCTAAAAAGGCAAAGGAACTATTTAAAGGTTTGCAAATATTTGATGTACCCCATTTAATTGATAGAGCTGGGTTGTTAGATGAAATTATGACTAATAAACCAAGTATTGAACGAAACTTAATGGGAAATGATATTACAAAAAAAGTAATTGGATGTGGAAACGGCAGAGAAGTAGGTGGTAGGCCAGTAGGATGGATTCATATAAATGGCGCAGGTAAAGCATTTCTTTGTTGTAATGATTATGATATGGAAATAGAATTTGGAGATTTTAAAACTCAAGAATTATGTGATTTTTGGGGTAAAGCTGAACATATAAAACAAATAGAAAAATCTTACGAAACAATTTGTAGAAATTGCGCATCAGCGATATACGAAAAATAAATATTATGTTCGCCGATGAAAGGTATATGATTTATGAAATAAAAGGCATTAATCTTCCTGTAATTTTATTATATTAGTATTTTGTAGATATCTAATTATAATTATAAGTATGATAGTTTTGGTTACGACATCCGCTGGAAATCAAATTGTTGGCGGAGGAGATATATGGGTAAATAATTTTATTAGAGAGGTTATTCCTACTTTAAATAAAGAAGTTCATCTTATAATTGATAATAAAAAAAGTTCTAATCATATAGAATCCTCTATTCCTATTCCACACACATTTCGTTTAGAAGACCCAAAAAAGACGGAAGATATATTAGATAGGTGTAGTAAAATTATATTCATACATCCTCCATACTCACATAGAGAATACCTAATGGAGTATCAAGATAAATGGGATACGGTATTCATTCAGGCATATGCAAAAGATATAACCGATAATGGAACTGATTTCAAAATGTATCCAACTAAAATAGAATTGGGTTGGCAAAATCTTCTTTTAAGAAAATGTAAGAATAGAGTTTGGATTGGTAATAATCATTCTCCTTTATTGGAAGATTTTGAGTGTATCACTATACCTAATTACTATATATTTGATGAGAGTAGAGAATTAGTTAAAGAATGTTCTGAAACAATTGGGTATGCTGCTCGTTTCGAAAGTCGTAAGAATCCACATTGGTTAAGTGGACATAACGCAAAAGTTCTAACTCACAAATATGATTATTATAACATATCAGAAATGTATAACTTTAAAAGATGTAAGTTTTATGAATTTGATATGAGCATACATCGTAATTGGTTCATCGATAAGAGTTGGCAAATATTTCACGGGGCATATAAAAACGAACCATTTGGGTATTCGATATTCGATGCCGTAAATTATGGGAAGTTACCAATACTACACAAAGATTGGGGAGTGGAATGTAAGTATGAATACAGAGTGGAAACTAAAGAAGATTTCGATGATTTGGTTAGGGAACTTATAGAAACTCCATATAATGTTAAGCTAAAAGAATTCAAAAAATTGAAGGTTTATTTAGAGGGGTTTAGTGATAAAAATAAATGGGTAGAAAAAGTTGGAAATCTTATAAATAATTCGTAATTTTGTAGATTAGGATAATTATATTTAATAGATGTTACAGGATTTAAACTACATAAAAAGATACCTCACAAACAATTTAGAGTTTGATTTTAGAGGTGAAGAAGAGACCGTTTCCGTTCCTTATAGATGGTCTCATGGCGCTACTGATACACATTTAGGAGATGGATTAATCGTATATTCTATTATTCAATATATGAGAGCTAAGGTATGTGTGTGTTTAGGAAGTGGTGGGGGATTTATACCCCGAATAATGACACAGGCTCGATTTGATTTACATAGACAAGGAATATTTGAAGGCAACTCTGATTTTAATTATGGTGATATAGGCTCAACATATGTAGTAGATGCAATGAATGGAGTTGGTGGATTAGTAGATTGGAAAGATGAAGAATCATTTTTTAGAAGAACATTTCACCCTAGAATCATAAACACAACTACTCAAGATGCATTTCATAATTTTTTTATAATGCAAGATATTAAAATAGACTATCTACACATCGATGCAGGGCATTCATATGAAAATGTGAAAGAAGATTTTGAGTTATATTCTCAAATTATGAGTGAAGGGGGTATTATATCAATGCACGATACTGATCCTAATTACCATGATAAATTTATTGTAACACAGGAAGTTAAAGATAGAGGAGAACATGATGATTGGAGTGGGCCCATACAATTTGTAAAAGAAATTGATAATAGTAAATGGGAGATTTTAAATCTTTTTAATCATGGTATTGTAAAAAACAAACCATCATCAACAGGTCTTACTTTAATTAGAAGAAAATGGTAATCTACATTAGTCCTGATGAATTAGAAGAGGAATTTAGAGAAAGTTGGAAAAGTGGATTTATAACCCAACCTTCAATTGATTATGCGGATAATGCAATTTATGCAGTGTTTGAAGGCAAACTGGTAATAATATTCAGATTTAAAAAATATGGATTTATAAATGATAATCGGTATAATAAATATTTTGTATCCGCAGGTAGCGCAGGAATTGTTATAAGAATAGAAAGAAATGAAACCTAAATTAGTTACAGTAACTGGTTATAGAACCAACACATTAAGACAAATGTTATCTCATTACAAGAAAGATGTAAGTGAAATACATTTAGTTAATTACTATTCAACTGATAAAGACAATAGACAGGAATTTGAAAATGCAAAAGAAATAGCAAAAGAATTTGGGTGTATCTATTATGAAAGAGAAGAAAGAGTTTTTAATTGGGAGGCGGTAACAAAATATTATAATGAAATTAAATCCCTATATCCTAAAGATTGGTGGATAGTTTCAGATGATGATGAATTGCAACTATATTGGGATGATATAACTTCTATAATTGAAGAATGTGAACTTAATGGGTGGGAATTTGTGACAGGTGGATTTATAGATAAGATTGGGAAAGATGGGGAATTTCCAATAGTAGATACTAATACTGATTTATGGAAAGAATTTCCAATATCAACTTTTTTTAGATATCCTATGAGTGGAGCTTGCCCAAATAAAGTTACTCTTATGAGAGGTTCGGTTGAACTTACTCCGGGTCAACATTATGCAAAAATAGATGGACAAACTACTTGGAGATGGCAGGGATGGAATCACCCACAAAGATATCCAATTGAAAGAGGATTTACACAAGTTCATCATTTTAAATGGGATAATAGCAGTATTCAGAGAATTAGAGATGTTGCGAATACAAACCAACCATACGCATACTCCGAAGAATATCGTAGGATGTATAAAGAATTAGGGAAAAGCAGATTCAAAATAAATTTAAAAGATTTTGAAGAATGGACTTGGAAATCCGAAAAATCATTCGTATCTTTCGGTAATTGGAAAAAACTAACTAAATTAATTGTTTCGATATAATGACAGGTGCTAAAATAGCTATAATAGTTCCTTATAGAGATAGGAGAGAACAATTAGATACATTTGTTCCCCATATGGTTGAATTCTTTAAAAATAAAGATGTAGACTATAAAATTTTTATTGTGGAGCAGGCGGATGATAAGCCATTTAATTATGGTAAATTATGTAACATTGGATTCTCTTTATTCAAAGAAGGATTCGATTATTTCTGTTTTCATGATATTGATATGTTGCCGGTGAGTGATGATTGTGATTATAATTATATTCACATTGGGGGATACCCAGTTCACTTATCAACAAAGGTATCCGCACACAATTTTAAATTACCTTATTTGGAATACTTTGGGGGAGTTGTGATGTTTTCTAAAGAAGATTTTGAAAAAGTAAATGGATACTCAAATGAATACTATGGGTGGGGATTTGCGGATTTAGATCTTTTACATAGGTGTAGAATTAATGATATAGAGTTAGATGAAGAAATTGTTTTTCCTCGCATAGACTCATATTACGAATTCGAAAAAATAAAATTAACCGATAAGAGATATACTGAAAATATTAATTACGCAGATTTTGGTGCAGCGGATTTATATCTAAAGATATTTCCAAATCCTCAATTAAGAGATATTACTAGAGATAGTTTTTCGGTATCATTGTGGTTTAATTCCCAAATGGTTGATGAAGAAGAATACTTAATAGCGTGGAAAGGATTCAATACAGGAATATCTCTGCAACCAGATGGAACTGTAAGAGTAAATGTGTATGATAACAATAGACAATATTGTTTTGCATACAAGAAGTATGAAGTTGGAGTTTGGAATCATATAACTTTTGTTGTTGATTACAATAAAGAGTTAATTGAAATGTATTTGAATAGTGTTAAAGTTCAATATACAGGCGACCAACAACCTTATATGGTTACTCCTTTATATGATTATACAAGTGAGCATTTGTTTTTAGGATGTAGTAGTCTAAATACTGCACAATATCATGGTAAGTTAGCCAATGTTCTTTTATTTGATTATGTGTTAGAGCAAAGAGAAATTGATAATCTTTATTTAGAAGGATATAATAATGAAAAAAGAAATACCGATTTAGAGCCGGTTCTTAATGTAAAATTTGAAAAAACATATAGAGATTTTATTTTAGATGATTCGATAACAATGAATCATGTTAAGATATATGGGCCAGATTTCGGTAATTATTCCCAATATATTAAACAAGATGTAATTCAAAAAACATCTAAACTATCAGTTCCATCTAGAATTGTAGGTAAATATCAATCTCTTATTCACGATGAAGATGATAAAATAACTGAAAAGTTTTATAGCTGGGATCCAGATATTGTTCAAAACTCTCAAATATATTTTGATGAGGTATTGACTGGAAAATTGGATACCAAAAAAATTGGGTTAAATTATTTGAATTATACAATATTATCGGAAGAAGAATTAAATGAAAAAACAAAATGGATAAAAGTAGTTCTTTAGTAAAAATGATTATCAATAATGAGGTAATCGTTGAAAAGGCAGAAAAAATTGCAGAAATATTAGAAGAATTTGAAAACAATAAAACAATAGATAATTTCTCTTATATGTTACCTATTATCTACTCTTCATTAGAAATGATGAGAGGATATTATGGTAATATAAATTCACCATTCCCAACAGGGTTTTTTAAAAAATCAAACAATAAAAATAAATAATATGGCTACTACAAAAAAGACTGAGAATCAAAATGTTGATATCGAAGAAAGAGCAGTTAGAGCTTTTGAGAAGATAGGAACATCATTAGAGAACATTCAAGATTGGATGTATGAATTAGATACCAAAGGCTGGTCTGAAAGATTAGAATGGTATTTGAATGAATTCTATATGATTGCAAAAGCAAAAACAATCGGTAATACCGGAAGACCTGATAAAACAACTGAAAGACCTCAATAATTAAATTATGGCAGACCAAAAGAGTTTAGAAGAAAGACAAGTAAGAGCATTGGAAGACATTGCATCCTCATTGAGAGATTTAAACGATTGGATGTTTGAAATCGATAAATCAGCTTGGGGTACAAGAGTTGAATGGTATTTACATGAATTTCATACAATATTAAAAGCAAAAAATTTAGGTAGCGTATCTCGACCAATGAGGGATTCAGAAAGACCTACTGATAATACAACTCAATAAACTATGAGCAAATTAGTACAAATGTTAAAAACTTCTGCGGAAGCAGATAAAGCAAAGGCGCTTCTTACATTAGATTTACTGGAAAATCATCCAGCTGGAATTGGTGATCATTCTACCGCTGATTTTTATAAAAATGCAGAGGAAGCACTTAATATGTTATCGGATGCAGATGATAGATTGGAAGCTATTGAGAAGTACTTAGTAAAGAATGAAGAAAAATAATACCAAAGAAGAACAAAAGAAATTAGCGGTTATAGTTCCTTATAGAAATAGGGAATCACATCTTAATGTCTTTGTACCTTATTTAGAAGAATTCTTAGAATCAAAAAAAATTCCATTTGAAATTTTTGTAGTAGAGCAAAGAGATGATAAGCCTTTTAATAGAGGTAAGTTACTTAATGTTGGGTTTAAAGAAAGTGGGAACAATTTTGATTACTATTGTTTTCATGATGTGGATATGTTACCTATAAAGGTTGATTATTCATATTGTGAAAGACCTACTCACCTAGCAAATACGGTTGATGGGGAAGAGAGTTTCTATAATTACTTTGGTGGAGTTACGATTCTAAATAAATTAGATTTTAAAATAATAAATGGATACTCCAATGAGTATTGGGGATGGGGGTTTGAAGATGATGATTTGATGAAGAGGTGTGTTCAATGTAATTTAAGCTTGGATACAAAATCTTTTGGAATAGATAATGAGACATATAACCTTAACTATTTTTATTTTAATGGTATAGATTCATTTATTAATATTCCATTTGAAAAACTAAAACCAATATTATCTGATGATTTTTCTATTTCTATTAAATTCAAACCTGATGATGTTGTAACTGATGTGAATAGAGAGTACGATGAATACACAGTATTTTGTATTCCTGGATTCAACTTTTCATTATCATTCAATAGTTTCAACCGATATAAATTAGAGGTATGGAATAATGAAGAAAAATCAAAGAGTGTTGTAACTGATATTAGTCCAGAAATGTGGGTTCACGCAGTTATTACTCGTAACTCAAGAAATAAAATGATTGAGTTATATATCAATAATGAATATATTGGTGGAGAATTTGTAGAAGAGTTATACGATTACAAAGATGTAACTGATTTTTATATAGGTGTAGCAAATCCTGTTAAAAACTATGAAAACTATTATTTCAAAGGATTTGTAAATGAGTTTTCTATTTTTGATAAAGCATTGGCTAAAACTGAAATAGAACAAATATATAAAGAATCGGCTAGAAAATCTTTATTGAATAATTTTGGAAAATATAAAGCATCTAAAAACCTTAAAGCATATTACGATTTTAAACATTATAGAAAAGATAAAATGATTGATTTATCTTTCAATGGATTTGATGGAGAAATTATCAATTGCCAAAATAATACTTTTATTAATAAAAAGTTTATGATAGAGGCAGTTGTTCCATATAAAAAAGATGGTTCATTTAAATCTCTAAAACATAGTAGTAATAGTGTCGAGGGAAATAGATGGATACATGATGAAACAAGGAAAAACCAAATAAGATATAATTCAATCAAAGATGAGATGATATTCTATTCTATTGAAGGATTGAATACATTGAGATATAAAAAGGTAGAAGAAAAGAAATTAAGTGATAAAACTAAATTCATTTCAGTAGAACTATGAAATTAGGAGTTTGCGTTCCATATAGAAATAGAGAAGAACATTTGGCACAATTTTCACCGAGAGTTCACAAATTTTTGGAGGATAGAGGTATTGAGCATAAGATTTATTTTGCCCATCAATGTGATGATAAATTATTCAATAGGGGTAAAATGAAAAACATTGCAGCTGATGTTGCATTTAAAGAGGGATGTGATTATATTGTGTGGCATGATATTGATATGATACCAGAAGATGATAGTTGTGATTATTCTTATAATCCTGATTCACCTAAACATTTAGCGGTTCATATATCTCAAACTGATTATAATTTAAAGTATGAAGAATACTTTGGTGGGGCGGTATTATTTACAAAAGAGCAAGTAGAAAAAACCAATGGTTATTCAAATGATTATTGGGATTGGGGAATGGAAGATGATGACCTATTTTGGAGATGTTCATTGAATGATATGGCAGACCAAACATATATCAGACCTAAAAATGATTATTATGTTGCTAACTTTAATGGAGAAAATTCATTCATTGAAATACCACAAAGTCGTTCCATCAGATTTTTAAGTAATCGTTCCCATACTCTTTCTTTATTAGTTAAAGCGCATCAACAAGAAGAAAAAATTCCAATTTATTTAATTGGTGATTATAATAGAAAGTTTTGGGAATATCCTGTGTTTAGAAGACCTGGATATGATTATGGTATTTCATATAACAATAGTAGAGCATTTACTTCGATGTTATGGAATAATGAAGGTGAGATGCAATATATGTGGATGAAACGATATGAGAATCTATGGACGTGGGTTACTCTTAAAGTTGATTCATATAATAAACAAATACATTTTTATTTGAATGGTAGAGAAACCGATGCTAGATTTGGAACAGGTGTTCAGTCCCCAATGGAATATACAGGTGATTTGAAAAGATATGGAAGTGAAAGTTATTTTTTAGGAACTTCGCCCTCTATCCATAGACAATATCCTAATAAATTTTTTAAGGGAGAGATTGCAGAAATAAGATTATATGATAGATGTCTTACTGACAATGAGATTAAACAAATACCGTTTGAATGTGAGGAAAGTGGATTACAATTGCATTATGATTTCAATTCTTTTAATGATGGGCTGATTGAAGATTTATCTGGTAATGAAAATAATGGTAAAATTTCTAATATTAACTTTTCAAAACAAAATATTGAAATACCATCTACTGTAATTCCATATAGAAGAAATGGTAGGTTTGAGTGTCTTCCTCATAAGAGTGAAGGTTTAGTGGACGGTAAATGGGCAAAGGGAGAAACTACTGCGAGAAATGAAAGAAGATATGTGTTAGAGATGCAGCAGGGTAAATACGATTGGAAAAAAGATGGTATGAGCAATTTAACATATGATTTGTTAAATGTAGAAGATATAGGAAATAATTCAGTTTTAATTAATTGTAAATGTTAAACGAACACTTTCAGGCAACAAAAGAAAAATTAAATGCAGTTGGTAAGGGGATGTGCTTAGCCAAATGGACTCAAGTTACATTGCAATTGCAAACTGGTCATAATCACAGTTGCCATCACCCAGTGACACATAAAATTTCAGAGATGGAGATTGCACAAAATCCATCAGCACTTCATAATACTTCTTTTAAGAAAAATAGAAGAAGAGAAATGTTGGAAGGATTAAGGCCAAAGGAATGTGATTACTGCTGGAATATAGAAGATAATTCATCGGATTTTTCTGATAGAATTTATAAATCAGCGGAGCCGTGGTCTTTACCATATTTCGATGAGGTTTTAAAAACAAAAGGAATAAAAGATATAAACCCAAAATATGTAGAGGTATCGTTCTCTAATATATGTAACTTTAAATGTTCATATTGTGGGCCTGCATTTAGTTCCCAATGGATGGATGAGATACAACAACATGGCGCGTATCCAACATCAACCAATTTCAATAATTTAGATTATCTGAAGGGAACTGACCAAATGCCAATTCCCCATAATAAAAGAAATCCGTATGTTGAGGCATTTTGGAAATGGTGGCCCGATTTGTATAAGGATTTACATACATTTAGAATTACGGGTGGGGAGCCTTTATTGGCAAAGGATACTTTTGATATTTTAGATTTCATCAACGAATCTAAAAATCCTAATAAGAATTTGAATTTATCAATCAATACTAACTTAAATGCTCCTGAAAAAATATTTAATGAATTCAGAGAGAAGATTAAAAAGTTGATGGATGAGGATAGAGTAAATGAATTTATTTTATTTACATCTTGCGATGCTCATGGTGAAAGAGCAAATTATATAAGACATGGGTTTGATTATAATTTATTTATGGATAGAATCAATTTATTATTGAGTGAAAATCCTAAACTTACTATAATCATTATGAGTACTTATAATGCTTTATCGGTATCTTCATACAAAGGATTAATCAAAGATGTATATCAAATTAAAAAAGAATATCATAGTGCAGAGAGATATTATGGTAGTTCTATAATTTTAGATAGTTCATATCTTCGTTGGCCTCCGCATCAAAGTGTTAAAATATTAGATACTGAATGGATTGATGAAGTTTACTCTCAGGCTCAACTTATGGATTTTTATGAGCAAGTTAGAGTAGGAGATGATGGATATGGGTTTACTGATATAGAGATTACAAAAGTAAAAAGAATTGCGGAATGGATGAAAAACAGAGATGATGATTCAACTTTCTTGAAAAATCGAAAAGATTTCTTTATATTTGTAAGACATCATGATATGAGAAGAGGAACAAGTTTTTTAGAATCATTTCCCGAATATGAAGAATTTTATAAAAAATGTAGAAAAGGAAAAGCATAATGATATTTTATATACCAAATAAATCCTCTAATAGTACTAACATTAAGAATTTCTCTTCGTTGAATGATGGTTATTCTATTCGGTTTATGGGAGGATATGATAAAACAAAACCATTTGGGTATTTGTATAGAAGAAATTTATCATCTGAAACACTTATCATAGATGGAGGTAAATTACATTTCCAATATAAGGTTGGAGAAGAATATTTTTCTAACATAGTAAGTGATATAAATGAACAAGGATTTGATTTTTTTATTAAGATAGATTATAGAAGACAGAAGTTTGTTTATGTTGATACGAAAAGTAAAATTGAATATGATTTTAAACCGGAATATCCTACGGTTATAGATGAGAATAACTATTTTACATTTCTTTCAGATAATGTACATGAGAAGACAACTGATAAAAATATATTAAATGGTTATTTAAATAGATTAGTTATTTACGATAGATTATTGGAAGAACATGAAATAAAGTTTAATTTAGGTAGAGAAGATATAATTGAAGAAAATAGTATATTCACTTCATTGGATACCTCTGAAAAAACAAACTTTAAAATATTTGATAATAGTGGTAATGGTAATCACGCTTTTATATCAGAGCCAGTTAAATTTAAACACAATAAAATAATGGATTTTGTAGCAAAATCCAGACCAAACAAATATGGATAATACCGAAAAATACGCAGAAATACGAAGAAAACTTAACTCTGTTGGTAGAGGATTTTGTTTAGCAAAATGGAAGCAAGTTACTTTACACCTTCACATTGGACAGAATCATAGTTGTCACCATCCTGGAATACATAAAATTGTAAAAGAGGATTTGGTTGATAATCCTTCTGCGCTTCACAACACCAAATATAAAAAGGAATTGAGAAGAGAAATGTTGCAGGGATTGAGACCGGCAGAGTGTGATTATTGCTGGAAAGTAGAGGATAATTCAAATGAGTTTTCTGATAGAACTTTTAAATCCGCAGAAGAGTGGGCATTGCCACATTTTGATGATATAAAAAATAGTTCTTATATGGAAGATGTAAATCCTTCATATGTAGAAGTTTCATTCAGTAACACTTGTAATTTTAAATGTTCGTATTGTTATCCTCAATTCTCAACTCAATGGTGGGAAGAAATTGAGCAGTTTGGAGCGTACCCCACATCGACTCGCCACAATGGTCTGGATAATTTAATTAGAGAAGGTAAGCAACCTTATAAACAAACTGAACACAATCCATATGTTGAAGCATTTTGGAAATGGTGGCCTAATTTATATCCATCGTTATTAAATTTTAGAATTACCGGCGGTGAGCCACTTTTACATAAAGATACATTTAAAGTATTTGATTATGTAATTGATAATCCAAACCAAAAATTAAAATTAGCAATCAACTCTAATTTAGGAGCACCTGAGAAACTTTATCAGAACGCAAAAGAGAAAATTAAAAGAATTAGTGGTGATGGATTAGTTAGAGAATTTATTATTTTCACATCTTGTGATGGGTGGGGAGAGCAGGCAAATTATATTCGTAATGGTTTTGATTACAATCAATGGTATGATAGATGTGCAGAATTGTTGGAAGAAATACCTAAATTAACTATTTCTATTATGGGAACTTATAATGTATTAAGTATCCCATCTTACAAAGGATTGATTAAAGATGTATATCAGTTAAAGAAAGAATTTACAAATCCAGATAGATATTGGTTTTATCCAATTGGTTTAGATAGTTCGTATTTAAGACATCCATACCATCAGGCAGCTAATATTATAACTGACGATTGGCACAAAGAAGTTTTTGAGCAAGCTCAATTGATGGATTTCTATGAAAGTTTAGGGACACAAAATCCAATCGGATTTACTGATGTTGAGATTCATAAATTAAGAAGAATATATGATGTAGTTGTTGCTCCTAAAGAAGAGCATAGTATAAAAAGAGATAGAAAAGATTTTTATAGATTTTTTAGTGAGCATGATAGAAGAAGAGGAACTGATTTTGTAAAAACCTTTCCAGAGTTAGAAGAATTTTGGAATTTATGTAAAAGTATAAGATAATGAATCATTTGTATTTTAATAAAGATATAAGTTATAAAGTTTGGGATCAATCAACTTTTAATACTTCTAAAAAGCCAAATCTTAAAACATTCTTTCAGAAAGATTTTACAATTTATAGTAAATTTAAAATTTCAAAAACTGAAGATAATGGCGATGAGATATATGGTTTATTTTCAAAATGTGGTTTACACTCAGGTGTGTTCATCAATAAATCAGATAATTTATATGTTATAAGTGCTCAATTGTGGATGACAAAGCCAATAGATGCGGAAAACATAAACATTACTTTTATATACGATTTCAGAAAAGAATGGCAAGAAATATTCTTTTCAGTAGATTATACAAATAAAATATTAAGAGTTACTTATAACGGTGAAACGAAAGAAGCACCTATAACTTATCCAATTGTAAGTTACGATAATACTCCTTTATTCATAGGAGCAGCGGCTCCAAACTATGTAGAGCCACATTTACATCAATATTGTTGGTGGTATAAAGGGTATATAGATGATTTAATTATTATGGAAAAGGCATTGAGTAAAGAAGAAACGGATTTATTTAATCCTGATATAGTGAGAAGATTTACATTGGCAAAATATAAATTTACATTTGAAAACTTAAATAGATTTAAAGTTTGGGATGGAAGTGGAAATGGAAATCATGCATTACTTTATCAAGATTATAATGTAAATGATATTCAAAATAATATTATAAACAAATTAGAAGGAGAATGAAAATTTTAATAACAGGTGGCGCGGGTTATTTAGGTTCGGTTATAGTTGATAAAATGTTAAATGCCGGACATGAAGTAGTTGTATTGGATAAATTATTATTTAATCAAACTTCATTATTACAATATACATCTAATTCAAATTTTAAATTCGTTTACGGGGATGTTCGTAATGAATCTCTTTTAGAGAAACTTTGTAAAGAAGCGGATGTTATTATTCCATTGGCAGCAATAGTTGGATTTCCTGCGTGTGCATCAGACCCTCAGTTGGCAAAGGATATTAACTTTAAACAAATAGTTAATATTGTAAGGTTTGCTCAACATAAAAAGATTTTATATCCGAACACCAATAGTGGATATGGTATTGGCGAAGGTCAAACTGAATGTACCGAAGAATCTCCACTAAATCCAATTTCAGTTTATGGGCAAACTAAATGTGATGCAGAAAATTTTTTAAGAACAATGACAACTGCTATTACATTTCGTTTAGCAACTGTATTTGGTGTATCACCTAGAATGAGAACTGATTTGTTGGTAAATGATTTTACTTATAAAGCAATTACGGATAAATACATTGTAGTATTTGAGAGAAATTTTAAAAGAAATTTCATTCACGTTGAAGATGTAGCATCCGCATTTCTCTTTATGTTAGAAAATTATGAGAAATATAAAGGTGAAATATTTAATGTAGGGTTAAGTACTGCAAATTTATCTAAACAAGAATTGTTAGAAAAAATCCAAACTCATGTTAAAGATTTTGCGGTATCTTATAACGATTATTATGAAGACCCTGATAAGAGAGATTATATCGTATCAAATGCCAAAATAGAATCAACTGGTTGGAAGCCAGAGTGGGATTTAGATAGAGGTATAAATCAACTCATTATGGGGTATCAAATGATAGTACCTAAAATGGGTTCTGAATTTAGAAATGGATTTCCTTTAGGATATGCTAACAATACATAATATAAAATTTGATACACTTTCTAATAACGTATCTTTAGATGGTAATGCGGCTGAATATGATGAGCAAAATCTGAAATATATCAAAGCGGGTTTCATTGATAAGAATACTGAATATTATCAATCTTTTAATTTACCCGAAGAGTTTCATAACTTTGCAAAGGATATTTTTTCCGAATATTCTTTGAGTGTTATAAAACAAATGCCAGGACAAACAATACCTACTCATTTCGATACATTTTATCAATTTTGTAAAAAAGTAAATTGTGGTAAATTGGATGTATGTAGATTGAACTTTTTTTTAGAAGATTGGAAATCTGGTCATTATTTTGAAATTGATAATGAGCCATATACTAAATGGAGAAAAATGGATTTCAAAATAATTAGATATGGGCAACCCCATCTTAGTGGTAATATGGGAATGGAGCCTAAGTACACTATGCAAATAACAGGTTTATATGAACAATTTAAGAGGAGCAAAGCCTATACCGAACCCAAATATCAAACAAGATATTATTAGTTGGAACAAGTTATCATCAGTTTACGATGATACCATTTTACAAAAATTCAAAGATAAATTTGTAAGTTGGATAGCAAGTTCAAAATATAATAAATTAGAGGGGTTAGAAAACTATAAAGATATTAGTTATGTACATGGAACTATCCAATCTTTTGATCATTTTTACCTTCTTCAAAAGAAAAAAAGATTTCGTTTTTTAAAAGGAGAATTTTTCTATCATAAATGCAATTTTCAACATGATTGGAATTGGGAATATATTGAAAATGATGAAATAAAGAGAGGAGATGCCGTAATATTAAGTGTACCATTTTCTGATTACGGAAGACAACATCCTTTACTAACGCAAGAATTTTTAGATTATTGTGATACGAATAGCATTCCTGTAATGCTTGATTTTGCATATTATCCAATGGCAAAAAATATAAATGTAAATCTTAACCACAATTGTATTCAACTTATCACTTTTTCTCTCTCAAAAGCTTTTTATGGAATGGAACATCTAAGAGTTGGAATAAGAATGGTAAATGATTTTAGACATATAGATGATGGTGTTGGGGCATTTAATGAACAACAAATGGTTAATAGAGTAGGTGCAGCAATTGGATATGAATTAATGAACAAATATTCAGTTGATTATAATTGGGATACTTTTGGGGAAAAATATTCTAAAATTTGCAAAGAAATGAATTTAGAAGAAACCGATTGTGTAATGTTTGGAATAGGTGGAGATGAGTATAAATCCCTGAATAGAGGAAGTGACAAAAATAGAGTTTGTATAAGTGATCTTTTAATATGATAAAAAATTTAGAACAATATCCCATAATAAGGGATATAACACAGACAAAGGAAAGTTTAATTGATTTTGAAAATCTTATTGTTTCACATTGGGAAGCGGGTAAGATTAGAGGCCCAATTCATCTTTCAAATGGAAATGAAGAGCCTTTAATAGAAATATTTAAACGAATTAATTCAACCGATTGGGTATTCTCAACTTGGCGTTCACATTATCATTGTTTATTAAAAGGAGTTTGTCCTGTGTGGACAGAAGAACAGATATTAAAAGGTAAATCAATTACAATTTGTAATTTAGATGAAAAATTTTATGCATCTGCAATTGTGGGTGGAACTCTGTCAATTGCATTAGGAGTGGCAATGGGATTGAAGCAAGGGGGGAGCGATGAAAAAGTTTGGTGTTTCTTAGGAGATATGAGTTTTGAAAGTGGTATATTCTATGAGGTTCATAAATACGCAAGAAACTTTGATTTACCACTATACTTTGTAGTTGAGGATAATGGAGTTTCAACATATACTCCAACTGAGGCAACATGGAAAACTAAAAGAGAAGTGCCAACTGATGTAATTTGGTATTCATATAAATCAAAATATCCGCATTACGGAAGTGGAAAATGGGTAGCGTTTTAACATTATTATTTGAGGAATGGAAAGAAGGAAGGCCTACACCTAATGGAGAGAAATTTGGGTGTGGGTTTCCTTATTGTAGTGAGTATATAGATACTCATTATATAACATTAGATGATGTTGATAGATATGATAATATTTACTTCCCAATTAGCTTAAATTCAGATTTTTTTTCTATTTTCTCTGAAAACTTTTTTTCATCGAGAATACTGAAATTAATTTTTGAGCAAAAAATAAAAGTTTTACTGTTGAGAGAACATGAGGGAGGTGGAGATCATATTTCATTTTTTAATAATTTAAGAGATTTAGTTGGGAAGCATTCTCTTAAATTTACTTCTTTCTACTTAAATTTTGCTAACAAAAATTTATCTAACTATTATAATGATAGTTTAGGTGATGTGGGGTTGAACATTAATGTATCCGATTGGTTATTAGAACATACCTCATTGGTAGTTCACCGAGCGTTAGAAAATGATACAATAAATGACTTAGGGTATAAATTTGAATTACCATCATTTACAAATGAGGAAAATAGGAAATATAATTTTTTGTGTTTAAATAGAGTTCCAAAGGCACATAGAGCCGCCTTTTTAGCAAGATTATATAAACAGGAAATTTTATATAAAACCGATTGGTCTTTATTATTTTCACCTTATGAATTTTCTCCATTATTTGGAGAAGAGAAAACTGAAGATGGTAAAAACATTTTTACAATAGAACATTTTTCTAAATATTTTGGAAGAAAGGATTTGGAAAAACATGAACCTTACTTAAAATACATTTTCTATACAAAGAAAAAAAGTTATTACGAACCCAATTCTAAAAGTTTGTTTAATTTTTTTGGTGATACAAAATCAACACATTTTAAAGAATCTTATTCAAATTCATATTGTAGTTTAATTACCGAAACATCATTTGAAAATAATGAAGAGCATATCACCGAAAAAAGTTTTAAACCTTTTATCAATCTTCATTTAGGAGTTTTTCTGGCACCATATAATCATTTGCTAAGAATTCGTTCATACGGATTTGAAACATTTGAAAGTATTTGGTCTGAAGAATATGACACCATTATTGAGCCTAAAGATAGAATGATAGAGGTATGTAGAACAATAGATTATTTAAATAATTCTGATATCAAAGCAATATTTAGTGATGCGAAGCCTATATTGGAACATAACCAGGAACATTTTTTAAATTTTTGGAAAAGAGAAAGCTGTAAAAAATATTTTAAATCATTGATAAGTGGAAACTAAATTAAGAGAATACACTACGAGTTACAAATACTTTTATAATAATACTCATGTATTTGTAACATCTGCTAAGGTAGGTAGTAGGTTTATGAAATCAATATCTGAGCATTTGATTATAGAAAACTATAATCATCCTTTTTCAGAAAAATTAAATGAAATGTGTTTTGATCACTTTTATTTTCCATTAAGAGCTGATTTCATAAATTATGCGCATGAAACTTTTTATAAAAATAAAGAGGTTGTTTTTTTGATAAGAGACCCAAATAAAAGATTTGTATCTGGATTAACCACTATGATATCAATATTAGACGATAGGTTAATATATTGTAAGGAAGATGGTAAATCTTTTATGAAAAGTTATTTTGATTCAAATATTTCAGAAAATCAATTAGAAGTTGGTATAAAAATTTTTAAAGAAAATTTGGAAAAATTTTTAAAAAATTTTGATGAAAAATCTATAAGAGATATATTGGTTGATAATATTTTACTTGAATCGATTTATAAGGATGCTCATGTTGAGTTACATCATTATATGGCATATCGTTATATGAATGATTTAAATAAAATGGGGTCTTCGGTAAAATGGATTGATATTGAAGATTTGGATACTCTGTTAAAAAGTAGAGAGCATACTGAATGGGGATATAGTGAAAAAATGAATCCACATAAATTTACACATCAGAAAACCCCATATTATAAATTTATAAAAGATAATTTAGATACTTGGAAATCTCAAATAAAAGAGTTATCTTTCTATTTAGATTTGGAATTTGAACATTACGATAAAATACAGAAAGAATATGAAGTTTTTTTATGAAAATCTAAATTTTAAAAATAAATCAAACGGACGAGATTTTTGTCATATATCAAATTTAGATTGGAATTATGGGTTCGAAAATCCAATTTTTGAATTAAACAATGAGGAGCATATAATATGGAATCTTTCTGTTATTGGGGAGATGAGTTCAAATGTTGTAGAGCAAAATAGAAATTATATTGAAAGTGCTTTTGAAAAAATTAAAGATAAGCCAAATGTTAATTTAGTATTTTCCAATTTTCACGAAGGAACAAATCAAAATGTATTTTTTTCAAAACTGATTTTATTAAAAGATAAATACGATATAGCAGATGACCAAATTGTAGTTGTTACTAACAATAAATATTCGGAATTATTTAATAAGCGTGGTATAAAAGTTATACATAAACCATATCTTTTTGGATTTTTGGTTGATCATTATAGAGACCTTCAAAATCAATCTATTGAGCATAAAGGAACTGAAATTGGATTATTGAAATCATTTGAATATATCAGAACTCCGAAAAGGAAATTCTTTCTGAGCTACAATAAAAATACAACAAAAACTTTCAGAATTCAATTAATATTATGGTTAATTAAAAATGGAATGATTGATGATAGTTATGTATCAGTTTTAATTAAAAATAATAATTTTAATTTAAATGAATTGATTTCAAATGATGTGGAGTTATCTGATTTAGCTCAATACTATGAGAAATTTGATTCAATGGGATTTAATATATTAGATTGGGATTACCCAAACCACCAAAATGACGTATTTTCAAACCTGAAATATACAACTAAATCGCATTATGCGGATACATATTTTAATATTATATCTGAAACTTCTTTTGAAAATAACAGTCTTAATCTTACTGAAAAGAGTTTTAAAGCATTGGCAAACTGTCACCCTTTTTTGATAATTGGTGACATGAATTCTAATCAATATTTAAGAGATTTGGGATTTATAGAGTATTCAGATTTAATAGATTATACATTTGATTATGATCCAGATAATCATAGAAGATTGAGTAATGCTTTAGTTGAGGTTAGAAAGATTTATAATTTAGGAGGTGAAAAATTAATAAAATGGTATAGAAATAATATTTCAAAAATAGAAAGAAATAGAGAGCATTTTTTTACATATTCTTTTTCTAAAATGATAGATGAGACAATACAAGATTTAAAAAATCTTAATTTAAATAAATTATGAAAAAAGTTTTAATTACGGGAGTTAATGGATTAGTTGGAACGCATTTATTAAAAAAGTGTTTAAATGAAGGCTATAAAGTTATAGGAGTGGATTTAAAGAAAGGAAAGCAATTACCTGCATCGGGATGGGAATTTGTGCAAGAAGATTTAACGCAACCCTTTGCAATCCAAACTTTATTTAATAATCATAAATTTGATGCGGTATTTAATTGTTTTGGCATAAAAGGCTCTCCTATTAGAGCAAAAGAAAAGCCGGTAGACTTCCTCTATCCATCTTTTAAAATTAATACAGAGGTAATCAACCAATGTGCATTAAAAAATATTTGGTTAGTATTTGTCAGTTCAGTTGGGGTTTATGCACCTGCTGAAAAATTTATAGAAGAAGATGTTTGGAAAACTTTACCTGGTGAAGCAGATTGGTTTCCATCTTGGAGTAAGAGAATGGGGGAAATTCTTTTAGAAGCATATAGAGTTCAATACAATTATCATAATTGGGCTATTATCAGACCTGCAAATATATTTGGGGAATATGATGATTTTAGTGGAAAAGGAACTGTGATTGCATCTACTGTAAAAAAGATATTTGAAGAACAAGGTGATTCGATTGAGGCTTGGGGAGATGGTTCACCTATTAGAGATTTTGTGTATGCAGGTGATGTTGCTGAAGCGGTATTTGATTTGTATAACAGGAAACTGCACACGACTATTAACTTCGGCTCAGGTGAAGAAATCACTATTAAACAAATGATAGAAACACTTATTAAAATTAGTGGAAAGAATTTGGAAATAAGATGGAATACTTCAAAGCCAAATGGAGATTTGAGAAGACAGATGGATACAAGTAAGCAAGAGAAATTAGGGTTACTTCCCAAATTAGGATTTGAAAAAGCATTACAAAAAACATATGAATACTACACAACACATAATTTGTAGTGGTTGTTCTTTTACTAATTTTCATGCAACGCTCGATAAGAAGAGTGAATTTTGGCCTGAATATTTAGGGGAATACTATAAAGTGTATAACGTTGGTTCACCCACTAATGATATTAAAACCACTATAAGAAGTTTGATATACAAAGCAAATGAATTATTAAAAGAAGGTATAACTGATATTACACTAATGGCATGTTGGACATTTCTTAATAGAGATTCAATATACATTAATAGAATCCCATCTTCAGTAATCCATAAGACCGATTACACTTATACTGATTTTCAAAACGGATTTTATGCATTAAGTGGTAATTTCTTTTTTAATTGGATGAAAGAAGAAGAAGATTTTCAAGATGAAAAAGAATTTTTTACTTCTAAAGCAATGTGGGCTAAATCCGATGAAGAAGATACTCTTTCTTTTTTAGAATGGTTTTATTACTTGATATGCTTTGTAGAAAGTAAAGGTATAAAATTAAAAACATTTTTTATAAAAGATATGTTATCTACCGAAGAAAAAATATTTGAGGGACAGATAGAAAATAATGAAGTTGTAGATGAGCCATTAAAGTTTGATGAGGTAGAGCCAATATTACAAAAATTACATTCAGAGAAAAAATTTAGTAATAGAGGAAGTTTTAAGCGATTTGAAAACAACCTTTATATTAAAAATTTTTATGATTTAATTGATTGGGAAAAATATTGCTGGTTTTATAAAAATGAATATGGTCAATTTGGTGGGGTATATGAATGGATTTATGATAATATAGAAACTGATAGATGGGTAGAGGGTAATAAGGTAATCGCAGGTCATCCTTCTCCAAATACATGGAAAAAATTTGTTAATGATATTTTATTAAAAGAAGTTATATGAATAAAGAAAGTAAAATCCTAATATTAGGTGCTACCGGTTTCGTTGGTAGAAATTTGGCAGAAAGATTATACAAAGAAGGTTATACTAATCTTCGTAATCATGGGTATAATCGTAAATTAGAAGGTTTCGGAGAATCAGTTCAAGGAGATTTAAGAGATGAGAATTTTGTTAATCAAATTATGGAAGGGGTTGATGTGGTTTTCCACTGCGCAGCCTCAACTTCTAACGCAGTTGATACAATTTATGCTCCTCTCTTACATGTTACTCCGAATGTTATTATAAACGCACTTACATTAGAGAAGGCATATAAGAATAAAGTAAAGAAATTTATATTCTTATCTTCATCGACAATCTATCCTGAAAGTGGAGAAAGGGCAGTATTGGAAACGGATTTCATTTATGAATCAATCTATAAAACATATTATCCAGTAGGATGGATGAAGAGATATGCGGAAGTTCTTTGTAAGATGTATTCTGAAATCCTAATCAATCCAATGCAAACGGTGATTGTTAGACCTGCGAATCTATATGGGCCGCATGATAAATATGATTTAGATAAGTGTCATGTTACCCCCGCTTCGGTTATTAAAGTGGCTACAAGATTAAATCCAATTCCTGTATGGGGAGATGGAACTGAAATTAGAGACCTCCTTTATGTTGAAGATTTTGTTGAAGCACTTCAAATTATTATGGAGAAAGAAGAGAATCATGAAATCTATAATGTAGGTTCTAATTGTGGATATTCGGTAAATCACGTAATTGATGTGTTAAAAGAAATTGAAGAATTAGATTCACCTATTGATTATGTGAATAATAAAGCACCGATGATTCCCACTCGTTTAATTGATTCATTTAAGATTTATGATAAATTAGGATGGAGTGCTAAGACTACAATATACGAAGGATTGGAAAAAACTTTAAATTGGTATAAGAGTGTTTATCTCAACAAATAAAAAATATATCATTTGTAGTGGATGTTCTTTTACGAATTTAAGACCATTAAACCATCTAACAAAAGACCTTTACAATTTAGAGGGTTTGCAGTGGCCAGAGTGGTTGCAAATTATGTTGGGGGATGAATATATTGTCTTAAATTTAGGAAACCCTACAAACGATAATAATACCATTAAGCGCACAATTACATATTGGGTGGAATATATTAAAAAAAATGGAGGCAATATACATAAGATATTTGTTCAATGGACACAGCCTTATAGAAATTCCTTTTTAATTACTGAATATAAGGGAAAGTTAGAAAATGGTTCACACACTAACAATTATTTACCTACCCCTTCTGATTATAAAAAGGAGTTTTGGTTTTTAACTGGTGGATATTATGAGGTGAATAATTCAAAATTTATTGGAATTGATAATATTTTAAAAACATTACATATTAAATTAAGCAAGCAACACTCATATTCATTTATAGAAACTATAATTGATTTATCAAATTATTTAGATAAAGAAAATTTAGATTATAAATATTTTACAATTAAAGATATATTTTATGATCCTGAATTTTACTCCCACAATGTATATGAGGGTGAAATATTCTTTAATAAAGATTTGGATTATCATTACAATCAATCTGAATTCTTTAAAATTTATTTAGATAAAATTCCCTTTGATAAGTTTTGGTTTTATGAAGAAGAGAATTTAAAAAAAGGTGGTTTATATGAATACTCAATCAGAAAGCAAAAGGAAGTTGAAAATTACAATGGCCTGAAAAAAGTATTATTTAGTGAAAATATATCAGGTAATTATGATTGGTATGGACACCCATCATCGATATTGAATAAAAAATTTGTAAACGAAGAATTAATAAAATTTATATAATGAGCCAACCGGAATATACTCCATACAAAGATACTCTATCTAAGATGATGGAGAAATTAGCAGAAAAAGAAAACGTAGTTTTTATTGGGCAACAAATTGTTTATAGAGGTAATCCTATGAGTACAACATTGGATAGTGTAGATAAAAGCCTAATGGTTGAATTACCTGTTATGGAAGAAACTCAAATGGGTATGAGCTTGGGATTAGCTATGACTGGAAAATTAGTTATTACATTTTATCCTAGATGGGATTTTATAATATCAGCTACAAACCAATTAGTAAATCATGTTGATAAATTTCAATTAATGGATAGTAGTGGATTTGTTCCGCATTTATTAATAAGATTAGGAAAAGGATCCGATAAACCATTAGATCCTGGACATCAACATAAGGGGAATTATTTGGAAGAATTTAAAACGTTGTGTGAGAATATAGAATTCCACGATTTAAAAACTTGGCAGGATATTGAGCTATCATATGAATACGCAATGAATAACAAAGGAATACACTGTCTTATAGAATATCCTGAATTATACTATGGAGCTTAATTTACTTTATGAAAATAGTATCAATGGTTTAATTTTACCAAACTGCCAACCAAAAGAAGTATTTGATTTTTCTAGAGATTGGTTAGTAGAGCATAATTCAAATGATTTAGGTCTTTTGATAAAAGAGTTGTTTTCAAATTTTGGAAATAATATAAGTGTTTTAACCAATGGATTGGGGTTTCAAACATTGCCTCAGAGAGGATATGATGGTAAAATAAATGTAACTGTAAATCGTTACTCTATATCGGAGGTTTTACAAAACCCTAGAAATTTCTTAGATAAAAAGCTATTGTATGTAATCGAACCATTCGGTCATATTGATTTTTTTAAAAATCATCTTAAAAAGATAAACAAACAATTATTTGAAGATTTAAAAAAACATAATGTTACAATTATTATAAACTACTCTCATGAAGGACATCTTAGTAATTTTTTTGTAAAAGAGATTTTAAAAAATATTAGTTATAAAAAAATAATATTTTTATACAATGACTATTTAAATGATTACGATGTTTTTAAATCAAAAAATGTATCATTCATAAGAGTTAATTATTATCTTAATAGAAGTAGTAGATATTTTCAACATAATTTAAAAAGTAATAACATCAATGAATTATTAGATTATTCTAAAAAGGAATATCATTTTTTAAGTTTTAACCAGTACCCACATCATCATAGAGTAAAAATAATTTCAGAATTATATAAAAGAAATATTATAGATAAGTTTTTAATATCATATAATCCAAAATTTTATGATTCACTCGGAGATGCTAGATATGATTTTGAAAATCAATTAAAAGATTTAGGATATATTGATGATTATAAATTTTTTCTAACTTTACCTGAGCGAAGAGTTGATTTTGAAACAAATTTCCAAATAAGTGGATATGGGTTTGAAGATAAAAGTGTTTATGTGAAAAGTTTTATAAGTTTAATAAGTGATACTATATTTTTTAAAAGGCAGGGGTTTATATCAGAAAAAGTTTTTAAACCTATAATGTATATGCAACCTTTTATAGTTGCAGGCCCTCCATATTATTTAAGAGAGATTAAAAATATGGGATTTAAAACATTTGATGGATTTATTGATGAAAGTTATGACGAAGAGTTAGATGATAAAATACGATTGGAAAAAATAATAAATGAGATGGAAAGACTATCTAAATTTAGTTTAGAAGAATTAACAGAAAAGATTAGAGGAGTAGAAGATGTTTTATTATTTAACCAAATGAAATTATTATCCTATGATTACTATAAAAGTGAAATAGATTCAGTTTCAGAAATAATAAAACATTCCTATAAAAATGAATCTCAGAAAAATTTATTGTAATGGATGCTCACATAGCGCTGGAGGTGGGTTAGAAGTAGATAGATTATTAGATAAAAAAATAACTGTAAGGAATTACTATAAAGAAAAATATAATGTTTATTGGGAGTCTCAATTAGAAACAACTTATATCAGATATATTTCAGATAATTTAGGAATAGAATTTATAAATGAGTCAGCGAGTGGGGGCGGTAGTGAAAGGGTAATTCGTATGGCATATGACTTCATTAAAAAAAATTGGAAAATAAAAGAAGAACTTTTTTTAATATTGGAGTTACCTTCGTTGGGTAGACTTGATTTATTTTCTAAAAAATTGGATGATTATATTATAGCAAACTTGCAATTCAATAATAATGATTATCTCGATGATAGTATAAGTAATTTATATGGGACTAGAGGATATTACATAAATGAATATTATAATGATAATTCTGAAATAGTCCATCCTCTTAAATCGTATTATAATAATTTTTTTAGTAGAAAGCAACAATTTGCAAAAGTAGGTAGGGAAATAAATACCTTTTTTTCATATCTAAAATATAATAATATAAAATTTATATTTTTTACAGGAGAATTCTCTCCTATCATTGATACTTATTTTAAAACTAACAATTTACTCAAATTAAAAGTTGGTAATATAGTTATAGAGGATTTACATGAGTTTGCTATACAAACCAAATCTACAATTGCGGAAGAATGTGATTTCCTAACTACTGATTTGCATCCAGGTTATTTCTCTCATAAAAACTTCGGAAATCTATTAAGTAGTTACATAATTGAAAATTACGAGATTTTTTGATATTTATAATGGTATATGAATCAGCTAGTAAAATTTTTGTTTGAATCGATTATGGGGGAGCAGACCTCCAATAAGGTAGTGGTGTATTCGGGTAGATTCCAGCCATTCCACAAGGGACATTTTGCAACTTATCAGGGACTTGTAAAGAAATTTGGTAAGGAAAATGTTTACATAGGAACTTCCAATAAAACTGATAATGTTAAATCTCCATTTGGGTTTAAAGAGAAGAAATATATAATGAATAAAATGTTTGGTATTCCTACCAACAAGATTATTCAAATTAAAAATCCATACGCCCCTACTGAAATTTTAGATAAGTTTGATTCGAAGACAACTGCGTTCATTACTGCCGTTGGGGAAAAAGATGAAATGAGATTAGGAGGGAAATACTTTGAAAAATATTCCGATAGTAAAGAATTAGAGGGTTATTTGGATAAGGGATATGTTTATATATCACCATCCCAACCAAACGCTATTAGTGGAACTGATGTTAGAAATTGGTTAGGTAAAGGAGACGATAAGAGTAGAAAAGATGGGTTTATGAAGGCTTATCCTAAATTTGATGAAAAGATTTTTAAACTAATCACTCTAACTCTTAATAAAATCACAAAGGAGGGTATTGTTGAAACAAGTTTAGGTGGATATGGTGCAGATGAGGGGGAGCCTGCTACTATGTATATACCTGATGGTACTAAAAGAATTTTGGATAAAGGAAAACCGGAGCCGTGGTTTAAACAATTGGGATTTACTCAAATTGATAAACCTAAAGCAGATCCTATGAGAGGTAAAGGAAAAGCCAAAGATAAAGAATCATCATTCAGAAAGGTATATTATAAGGTTACTAATATGGTAACATCTGATTTAAATCCAGTTGAAAAGCTAAAAGGAGTTGATAGTTGGAAAAAAATTAAAGAAGATGTAATTCCAGGTGGGTTAGCAAAAGGTAAAACCTTAATTGATTTGGCTAAAAAGTGGGATGAAAAAGGATACTATGATCCGAAACAATATGCGAGAGAATATATAAAACCAAAATTGATAAAGGGCATTAAGGTTGAAATGGAACACACAAATAGTGTTCGTATTGCAACTGAAATAGCTATGGATCATTTGTGGGAAGATTTGGAATATTATGATAAATTATCATCTATTGAAAACTTAGGAGAAGTATCTATGACGGGAGTTTCCTTCTTTAATGATTTAAATTCCACAACTGGTTATCAATGGAATTCCGATTGGAATGATTATAATAATCAAGGATATTATTTAAACTATTTACCAGATTGGGAAATGGTTGATGAAGATCCATCTGCAAGAGAAAAAGAAAAAAGTGAAGACCAAGAATTACCACTAAATAATCATAAAATCGACAAAACTGCAAAATATAGTAGAAACGAAAGTGTAAATCCTAATGAAAAGGAAATGATTGATGGGATAGTGGATTTATTAAATCAGGTTAAAGATATTGATAATAGAAGAAAGATGGTAATCAATACTTTAAAAGATTTTGATGAAGAAGAAATAGATGTGGATAGAAAAGAATTTTTTAAAAGATGTGGGATTAATGAAGCAACTTCTTCTGAGATTATAAAAGATTTGGATAAAGTTAAAACTGATTTACTTAAGCAAGTAGATATTTTAGTTGCTAAAAAGAAAAAACTTTATTCTAATGTGGATATTGAATCCCCAATGAGTGCAGATGAAAAGAAATTAGATAAAGATATTGCAGATTTGTTTTCTAAAATAAATCAATTAGTTCTTCAGAAAAGAAGTTTGAAAAAAGAATCGGTATTATTGGAAGGTGGTGCATATGGACATATGAACCACCCCTTTGATATTGAAATGAATCTTACATTTGGTGATTTAAAAAATATTGTTAAGAACGCATTGAGTGGTAAGTTGGAGTTGGCAAGAGAAAAAACCGATGGACAGGCTTTGGCGGTTAGTTGGGTAAATGGTAGATTAGTTGCAGCCCGTAATAAATCACATCTTAAAAATAGAGGTAAAGATGCGATGAGTGTGCAAGATGTAATTAGTAAATTTGCGGGAAGAGGGTCGGTATCAGATGCATTTAGTTTTGCAATTAAAGATTTGGAATCCGCGATTAAAGGATTATCGGAGACAAGTAAAAAGAAGATATTCAAAGATGGTAAATGTTTTATGAATTGTGAAATCATTTATCCTGAAAATACAAACGTAATACCTTACGGCCAATCTCTTTTAGTATTTCATGGAACTATGGAATATAATGAAGAAGGAAATGCAATAGGAGAAAATTCAGAATCAGGAGCACAATTAGCATCAATGGTTAAAAAGATAAATGCGGATGTTCAATCTAAATTTAAACTTCAAGGGCCTCCGGTTCAAAAACTTCCTGTAAATAAAGACCTTAAATCGAAACAAGGTATATTCCTATCTAAAATTCAATCATTACAATCTGAATTTGGATTAACAGATAAAAATGGTGTAGCTGATTATCATCAGGCGTGGTGGAAACAATTCATTGAAAAAAACACCAGTGGGCTGGATGAACAACAAAAAATTGGATTGGTTAAGAGATGGGCGTTTGGGGATAAGGGATTCCGAATCAAAGATATTAAAGATGATAAGAACAGAGAGTGGGCTGAAAAGATAGAAAAACAGGATCAACAAAAAATAACAAAAGAAAATCTTCTTAAATTTGAAACTATATTTTTAGGAGTTGGGGCAGAGGTATTATCATTTATGACTTCGGTATTGACTGTTAATCCAGATGCGGCTAAACAACAAATGGTGGGTAGATTGGAAACAGCAATAAACTCAATTAAGGCTACCGGTGATGCTAAAAATTTAGATAAATTGGAAATTGAATTAGCTAGAATAGAGGCTTTGGGCGGATTCGAAAAAATTGTCCCAAATGAGGGTATAGTTTTCAATTATAAAGGTAACACATATAAATTGACTGGGGCATTTGCACCATTAAACCAAATTTTAGGAATATTCACATTTAGTAGATAATGGAATTGTTTAAATCAAAAATAACATTTGATACGGATTTATTGATGAAAGAAATAAATCAACATTTTGACACAGGTTCGGTTTCAAATGATAATCTGAAAATGGAGAACTACGAAGGTATGAAAATTCAGTTTGATAAACTTGAATATTTCAATCAAAATGTGATAAATCAGTTTGGTGATTTAAAAATTGATAATATATTTCTTTTCTTTGCTCAACCAACTGGTCAATTGTATTGGCACAAAGATGGTGGCAATGAATATAGAAGATTTATAATGCCAATATCATCAAACGATGGATGTATAAATTGGTTTAAGATAGATGATATTGAACATTCTATGAGATTTACAGATGGTGTTATTCATTGGTTTGATTCTCAAAGAATAGAACATACTGTTATTAATGGAGGAAATACTACTAGAGTTGCTTTTTTATTTGATATGAAATTTGATAATTTAGAATTTCAAAAGGTTTTGGATAATAACTTTGATAGACATGATCTATTTACCTAATCTTAATATTTATAGTATATTGTTCAATGGATAACATGAAAAATCATTTAAGTATAAAATCATTGCTTTCTGAAATTATTATGAAGGAGCAACTGAAAAATAAACATATCCCAACCGTATTGGTTTTATCATCAATGATTTCTGATTCTGCAGGAACAATTGGTAAATTAAAAAAATCTTGCGAAAAATTTGGGCTACCTTTCTACGCAATTCGTTCTAAACATGCATATATTGCTACAACACAAAATGAAAAAAACTCATTAAGAATTGAAAATTATAATGGTAGCGGGGATGTTTTACTTATAAATCCAAGAAATACTATTTGCTTTGTTAGAGGAAGTGCAATTAAAACAGAAGTGGGTTCGGCGCTTATTCGTATAATGGAAAATTATGGTGTATTTGCTGTAAATGACTATAAATCTATGCAGTTTTGTTCAAACAAACTTGCTTCTATGATTGAATTAGAACGAAGAAATATACCGATTCCAAGAACCGCGTATGTACCATCAACTGGAAATATTGATGCTTCTTTGGAAAAAATTGGAGGAAAGTTTCCAGTTGTTATAAAAACAATTACAGGAGCTGAAGGTATTGGGGTTTCAATTGTGGATTCGTACCAATCTTTAAAATCAGTTTTGCAATCTCTTTGGAAATATGATGCGGAAGTTATTATTCAAGAATATTTTGAGGTAAAATTTGATGTTCGTACATTAGTTCTTGATGGTAAAATTATAGCTAGTGCAAAAAGAATAAGAGGTTCTTCTGATTTTAGAACAAATCTAGCATTAGGTAATAGTGGAGAACCACATAAACTTACCGACATTGAAAAGGAAATTGTATTGAGAGCCGCAAAAACATCGGGTGCTTTTTATGTAGCTGTTGACCACCTTTTAGTTAATGAACAACCATATGTGTTGGAATTAAACGGTTCTCCCGGCTCAGCAAATATCTATACCAATTATTATAATGAAACAGGTGATAGTTCAACTGTGAGTGGGCAAGAATTAATTGATAATGTTGTAAAATATATTTCAGATAAATCAAATTGGGAGATAACTGTAAATGAAGCGGGTGTAGTGGAAAATGTTAAAATTGAAGGAACAGAATACATAGCAAAACTAGATACTGGAAATTCAGGACATTCTTCACTTCACGCAACTAATATTAGAGTAGAGGAAGTTGGGGGTATTAAAATGGTTACTTTTGTAGATAATTTAGGGAACACAATAACTAAACCATTAATAACATTTGTTAAAGTAAGAACTCACTCAATATATAAAGCAGATTCTAGACCGGTTATTGAAATGGATGTTACCTTTAGGGGTCTTGAGTTTAAAAGAGTTCAATTTAATTTGGTGGATAGAAGTAAAAGTACATATCCAATTCTTTTAGGTGAAAGATTTTTAAAAAGAGCTAGGGTTTCGGTAAATCCAAATAAAACATTTGTATTACCCAATTAATTGATTAAGATAGGGGTTAAAAAAGTATCTTAATCGAATTTATTTTTATATATATAAATATATACAATGGTTATGGCAAAGGAATTTAAAAAGAACCTAATGCATAAAACCCGCCGAGAATTGGTGGATTATGTATTCAGAGGGGAAGACCCAAATAAGAAGTTCGGATACGAAAAAACTGAATCTAAGGTAAAGAGAGAAATTGGTGAAAAGTGGGAAGATGAATTTTACCAATACGAACAAAAAGAAGGATTTGTTTTAAAAACCGGGAAGAATCACGAAGCATTTCAATCAGCAAGAGAATTTTTAAGAGAAAAAGAAAATTGTTTGAATCATAGTTGTAAAAAAGAACAATATGGTTCAACTGATAAGATATTAATATCTCAATCCGGATTTTGTGTAGATTGTAATGTTGAAATGGATTCAGAGGCTCAAAAGTTGGGAGTATTTGAAGAATATAAAAATTTTAGGTTATTTAGAAGAGCTATTGCAAGTGCTAAGGAAGCTAGAGCTATGATAGAAGATGGCATTAGAGAATTGAAGCCACACTATGAGCAAGTATTGGAAGATGGTAGGATTGAAATTTGGCATTTACCAAAACCAATGGATGAAATGAAGGCAGACATGGAACTTGAGATAGCAAATATAGATAAAGGATTGGTAGAATTAGAAGAGGATATAGTTATTTATGAAAATAAATTAAGAGAAATCGACAATCCAATACTAAATAAAATTTTTGATGCAAGATAAAGGATTATCATTAAAGGATGTAATCAAAGAAGAATATAAGAAATGTGCGGCTGACCCCGTTTATTTCATGCGAAAGTATTGTAAAATTCAACATCCTACTAAAGGTAAGTTGAGGTTTGAATTGTTTCCTTATCAGGAAAAAACACTAAATCAATTCAAAGATTATAGATACAATATTGTATTAAAATCTCGCCAAACGGGTATTTCCACATTAACTGCTGGCTACTCTTTGTGGAAGATGATATTTAATCAAGATTATAACGTACTTGTTATTGCGATTAAGCAGGAGGTTGCTAAGAACTTAGTAACTAAGGTGAGGGTTATGTATGATAACTTACCTAGTTGGTTAAAGGTAGCAACGCAGGAAGATAACAAACTCTCACTCAGATTAGTAAATGGTTCTCAAGTTAAAGCAATTCCATCTTCACCTGATGCAGGTCGTTCCGAAGCCTTATCATTATTAGTTATCGATGAAGCGGCATTCGTTCCAGATATCAATGAGATTTGGGCATCTGCAACCCCAGCCCTATCAACGGGTGGTAGTTGTATAGCACTTTCTACTCCTAATGGTGTGGGTAACTGGTTTCACCAACAATGGGTTGGAGCCGAAGAACAAACAAATGAATTTAACCCAATCTATTTACATTGGACGGTTCATCCAGAAAGAGACCAGAGATGGAGAGATGAGCAAACAAAAGTATTGGGAGATAAATTGGCGGCACAAGAGTGTGATTGCGACTTTATATCTTCCGGTGATACCGTAATTGCTCCCGAACTTTTAATGTGGTATAAGGAAACTTTTGTTAAAGACCCAATCGAAAAGACTGGATTTGATGGAAACTATTGGAAATGGGAATACCCAGACTATAATAAATCTTATATGATAGCAGCCGACGTGGCGAGAGGAGATGGTTCGGATTATTCTGCTTTTCATGTATTTGATATAGAAAATAATGTGCAGGTTGCAGAGTATAGGGGTAAAATGGAAACTAAGGATTATGGTAATTTCTTAGTTGCAGTTGGGACTGAATGGAACAATGCACTTTTAGTAGTGGAGAATGCAAATATTGGTTGGGCGGTTATTCAACAAATTATAGATAGAAATTATCAAAACCTTTATTATCAAACTCAAGATTACAAATACATTGATATTGAAAAACAATATACAAATAAATTTAATGCAGAAGAAAGAAGACAGGTTGCTGGTTTCACTACATCTGCTAAAACCAGACCTTTGATTATATCTAAATTGGATGAATATTTCAGAAACAAAGAGGTAGTGGTTCAGTCCTTAAGATTAATTGATGAGTTGTTTACCTTTATATGGCTAACAAATAGAGCAGAAGCTATGAGAGGTTATAATGATGACTTGGTAATGTCGTTTTCAATTGGATTATGGGTAAGAGATACTGCATTAAGATTAAGGCAAGAAAGAATGGATTTAGCGAAAGTTGCAATCAATTCTATTTCTACAACTGGTTTTTCTATGGGTTCTGCTAATGAAAGAATGAGGGGAAATCCGTATGAAATGAATATTGGTGATGGAAATGAAGATATAAGATGGCTCTTCTAATATTTATATGTATGAAAATCTTAGTAGAAAATATTGAAACAATAAATGAAGGGTTAAGATACCATTTAAATGTTGGTACACCTATTCACGAATCAATTTATAGATATGGTTCATCTAAGTACTTTGAAATGTTTAAAAGTGCGAGAGAACTTTATAAAGAGAATAAATTGGTTTTAGAAAATGCTCAAGATAAGTGGTTTATCAAAGAAACTGATTTAGGTGAAAAAGCAATTTTTGAAGGTAAAGAAGTTTGGTTAGATTTTCCTATTTTAGAAGCTGAGCATCAGGGAGAAGATGTGGAATTGAACAAACCTAAAAAAGGTGGGCCTAAAAAATTCTATGTTTATGTGAAGGATGGAGATAGTGTAAAAAAAGTGACTTGGGGTGATACAACTGGATTAAAGGTTAAAATAAACGATTTGGAAGCAAGTAAAGCATTTGCAGCTAGACACAATTGTGATACCGAAAAGGATAAAACATCTGCGAGATGGTGGGCGTGTAACCTACCGAAATACGCTAAACAATTAGGGTTATCAGAACCGGCTTACAGATATTGGTAAATTAAATAATTATTCGTATATTCGTATGATAAATGAGAAGTATTATGATATTTTTTTGAATAATACGAAAAGATATAGGGTTTTTAAGGAAGAGGTTGATGAAAGGGAACTGATGTGGCATCAGGATGAGTGGGATAGGAAAATTTTGGTTTTGGGAGGAAAGGATTGGAAAATTCAATTTGATGATGAATTACCTTTGGAGTTAAAAGAAGGAAGTGAAATTCAAATAGAAAACCATAAATTTCATAGAGTTATTAAAGGAAACGGTAATTTGATTATTAGAATTATTGAGATAAATAAAAATTAAAATGGCAGAAAACACAAATAATTCGTTTTTCGAAAGAATGAGAAAATTATTCTCTACTAATGTTATCATTAAGAGAGAAGATGGGAAAACGAAAGTTGTAGATACCGAACAAAGTCAATCTCAATCTAACCTTAAATCAATAAAGGATAGATTTTATAAATTACAAACGGGGTATCAATACAACGCATTACAAACACAACTTTCTTATCAGACAATTAGAAGAGAGTTATTTTTAGATTACGATGCAATGGATCAAGACCCAATCATCGCATCTGCACTAGACATTTACGCAGATGAATCTACCACAAAAAATGAATTTGGCGATGTATTAACAATTAAAACATCTAACCAAAATGTTAAAGAAGTGCTCCATAATTTATTCTATGATATTATGAACATAGAATTTAATTTGTGGCCGTGGGTTAGAAACCTTTGTAAATATGGAGACCAATTTTTAGTATTAGAGATAGTAGAGGGTGAGGGCGTAGTAAACGTATTCCCTCAATCGGTATATCATACCATAAGAACTGAAAATCCACATGACCCATCTAGAATCAATAGACATGAAACTGGAATAAAATTCACAGTTGATCCTGATTATTTAGGTAAGAAGGAGTATGATAATTATGAGATGGCTCACTTCCGTTTGTATTCTGATACTAACTATCTACCTTATGGTAAATCTATGGTTGAAAATGGTAGAAGATTATGGAAGCAAATCACATTGATGGAAGATGCGATGATGATACATCGTATTATGAGAGCACCTGAAAAAAGAATATTCAAAATTGATAT
>Ga0222714_10000445_pt1 | contig 47820 bp, 45 predicted proteins | sample C33_3DmetaG_FD_165048 | JGI IMG/M metagenome (GOLD analysis project Ga0222714, IMG submission 165048) | Estuarine water microbial communities from San Francisco Bay, California, United States - C33_3D | ecosystem: Environmental > Aquatic > Marine > Unclassified | place: USA: California... | reverse complement strand
ATTGCAAATAATTCCAAGTTTATGCCGGCCTGAGCAAATTGCGCAACCGCGGCGTGTTGATCGATTCTAATGTACCCAAAGGTGTCAAAGTGCATGCCTATGACCCGGGTGGTCTGAAGGAGTTTGGCGGCTTCGATCGCATCTCGAACGTCCATGGTGAAATTCCCTCCAATGGGCAGCAATGCAATATCGATGGCTTGTCGTTGACCTATCAAGGCCATATCGCCGAACAAGGCCGTGTCTCCCGCATAATAAACAGCAGGTTCAGCCGGATGTGAGAGAACAAAGCCGGTAGCCAGGCCTGCATATTGGCCGTTGGGCAAGGAGCTGGAGTGCAGGGCGGGAACCATGTTGACGTTCACATCTCCAAACGACCACATACCACCAACGTTCATGGGGTGGCTGTTGCTGACACCTTGACTGGTTAACCAGGCGTGAATTTCGTAGATGGATACGCATTGAGCCTGACTTTGCAAGGCGATCTCTACGGCATCGGCTACGTGATCTTCATGGCCGTGGCTCAAGAAGAGAAAATCAGGACTCAACGAACTAACATCGATGCTCGCGGCCAATGGATTGGGCCGAATGAACGGATCGAAAAGCATACTTTTGCCTCCGTACTCCAATTCAAAACAAGCGTGTCCGTAATAAGTCGTCTTCATGGGTTGTTTAGGCCAAGATTCAAAAATAGAATGCTGGGGCATTTTCGGCTGATTTTTGGTGCAGCACTTTTCTACATCGTTTTGGGTATATCTGCCTGTGAAAATGTGGATAATGTATCAGAGGCCCAGGTTTTTCGCTACAATGAAGATGCCTCTGTCAATACCTTGGATCCCGCTTTTGCCAAGAGTCAGAGTGAATTGTGGATTGTCAGCCAACTGTTTAACGGCTTGGTTGAGCTAGACTCCACGCTGGCCGTGCAACCGGCTCTAGCCCGTTCTTGGGAACTCAGCTCAGATGGCCTGCAATATCGCTTTCATTTGCGCTCCGATGCGGTCTTTTGCTCTGAGCAAGGCAAAGTGTTTAAATGGCTGACTGCTAGCGATGTGGTGGCCTCATTTCAACGTTTGATTGATCCCAAAGTGGCCTCACCTGGGGCCTGGATTTTTGTGGATAAAGTAAATGGGCCTCAATCTTTTCAGGCTCTCGACGACAGTACCGTACAAATTAGTTTGAATCGCCCTTTTCCGGCATTTTTATCCTTGCTCTCGATGAGTTTCGCTTCGGTGTTGCCTAGCGAATGGGCGCAAAAAGACAAAGCATATTTGGCTCGTCATGCCTGCGGCACAGGGCCTTTTTTTCTCAAGCGCTGGGAGCAAGAGGTGCGCATGGTCATGCGTAAAAATCCCCATTATTTCGAGTGGGAGGGTGAACAGCGATTGCCTTATCTAGAGGCCGTCAATGTCGATTTTGTTAAAAACAAACAAACGGCTTTCATGCAGTTTGTGAGCGGAAAATATGACTTTTTCAATGGGTTGGAAAATTCCATCAAAGATGAGTTGTTTGACAAAAACGGTCAATTGAATGAACGCTATCAGCACCAGTTCAAGGCCCTGCTGACCCCGTTTTTGAATACAGAATTCATCGCTTTCAACTTTTCAGAAAGCGGCTCAGCCGTATTGAAGGACAGGGCCTTTCGTCGAGCCCTTTCCTTGTCGATCGATCGTCGAGGCCTGGTTCGCTTCTTGAGAAATGGGGTAGGCGACCCCGGTGAAACCGGTTTTGTTCCTCCTGCATTGAGGCAGGGAGAACCAGACCTTAGGGATACTTTTTCCATGCAAGCGGCCCGAAAAGTCCTGAAAAGTTCAGCTTACCGCGGTGAAACCCTGCAATTGACGACCACCTCAGACTACTTGGACATGGCTATTTTTCTGCAAAAGGCTTGGCAGGATTTGGGGGTAATAGTCAGCGTGCAAATGGAATCGGGAGCCATGTTGCGGCAAAAACGCAACCAAGGGGATCTTCAGTTGTACCGGGGTTCTTGGATCGCTGATTACCCCGATGCCGAAAATTACCTGAGTTGCTATTATGGCGCGTATCGATTCCCCGATGGGCCCAATTATTCCCAATACCACAACCCGAATTTCGATGCCTTGTACGAGCAAATATCAGGCTTGAAATACAACAGTTCTATGGCGGGAAATCGTCAAGCATGGATCAAACAAGCCAATGAATGGCTGTTGCAAGACGTCGCAGTTTTGGTGTTGTATTACGACAAAAGCGTGCGTCTGATGCACAACTCGATCTTGAACCTGGGAAATGACCCCGCTAACCGTTTGGTTTTGAAGCGAGTGCTTAAAAAGAAGCCTTGAAAAATTCGTCCAATTCAGGAACGTGTTTGCGGCCGTGGCTCACTTCCTTGCCGCTGCCTTCCCATTTGATTTCGCCTTGGTACATGAACACAATGGTTTCGCCTATGTCCAACACGGTTTTCATATCATGGGAATTGATAACGGTTGTGATGCCGTACTCGTGGGTAATCTCAAGTAGCAGCTCGTCAATGACTCGACTGGTTAAGGGATCTAGTCCAGAATTGGGTTCATCGCAGAACAGGTATTGAATATCCATGGCAATGGCCCGGGCAATTCCAACCCGTTTTTTCATTCCCCCTGAGATTTCCCCTGGGAACTTGGCATTCACTCCAGGTAGGTTGACCCGTTCTAGACAGTGGTTGACGCGGTCTTTGATTTCGGCTTCGTTCATGGCCGAAAACATGCGCAAAGGGAAGGCTACGTTTTCCTCTACGGTCAAGGAATCAAACAGAGCAGTTCCCTGAAAGAGCATTCCAATTTCGCGTCGAACGAGTTGTTTTCCTGCATAATCCAAATGGTGAAAGTCTCGGTCTCCGAACCAAATGGTGCCAGCATCGGGCTCTTCCAAGCCCACCATGCATTTGAGGGTGACACTTTTGCCGCCGCCGCTGGCCCCAATGATCAAATTGACCTGCCCAGGATTGAAGGTGGCATTGATTCCTTTCAGAACATGCCGGTCGCCAAAATACTTGTGAATGTTTTCGAGTTTGATCATTACAAGAAGAGCTGGGCTATGATGAGGTCAAAAAACAAAATGAAGACGCAAATGCGGGTGACGGCGCGCGTGCCGGCTTCACCCACCTCCAAGGCGCCCCCTTCGGTGTAATACCCTTCAAAGGAAGCCAAGGCTGTGATGATAAAAGCAAATACGAAGCTCTTGATGAGCATCAATCGCAAATACAAAGGGGTGAAACTGGAACGTATTCCCGTGACGAATTCATCGACGGTGAGCATTCCCGTGGCTTTGCAGGCGATGACTCCGCCATAGAGAAGCAAGAAGTTGGCCAGCACGATCAAGCAGGGTATCATGATTAATCCCGCCAGAATTTTGGGCAAGCTCACGAAGTTTGCGGCATTGATGCCCATGACTTCATAGGCATCAATTTGCTCCGTTACCTTCATGTTGCCGATTTCAGATGCAATGTTGGCACCTACTTTTCCCGCCAATACCAAGCAGGTAATGGTAGGGGCGAACTCCAGCAATGAGCCGTTTCCCACCACTGATCCCACGACTTCCATGGGGAATATATCAGGGGGTAAAATGCCTCCTTCGGCCGTCAACTGAACAGCGGTTTGAATGGTAGAAACCGCTCCCGTAAACAAGGAAATGAGAATGACGATGACCAAAGAATCGACTCCAATCAGATTCATTTCGTACATCAGGGAGCGCCAGAACATGCGACCGCGCGTCGGTTTGCGAAGAACGCGCTGCATAAACAACACGAATCTCCCTACTTCTGAAAACAATTTTGCACGAGAGCCCATTGCTGCCGTGAATTTACGCTTACTCAGCCAATGCCTCCTAGTAATTCTTTAGGAAATCTTGCTCCACAAGGTGCGATGGGGACTGCGGGCCAATTCTAGGCGAATGGGAGCACTGCTGGGGAGCATAAGCAGTTCATCTTGCGCCAGCCAAGCTTGCGCTTCTGTTCGGGCCGCAATCAAAATGGCTTCATCGGCTCGAATATCAGCCAGTTTGAGGTCCAAAATGCCGCTTTGCCGCGTGCCGTCAATTTCCCCTGGACCTCTCAGCTCCAAGTCTACTTTGGCAATTTCAAATCCGTCGTTGGTCGCCACCATGGTTTCCAGACGTCGACGTCCGTTTTCAGACAATTTGTGCCCCGAAAGCAAAATGCAATAGCTCTGTTCGGCCCCGCGACCTACGCGACCGCGCAACTGATGCAACTGAGACAATCCGAATCGCTCAGCGTTTTCAATGACCATGACCGAGGCGTTGGGTACGTTTACCCCCACTTCAATGACGGTAGTGGCTACCATGATGTCGCTTTGGCCTTTCTTGAACTTTTGCATTTCTGACTCCTTTTCTTCGGGCTTCATGCGTCCGTGTACCAGGCTGTATTTGTACTGGGGGGTGGGCAGGTATTGGGTCACGGTTTCATAGCCGCTCATCAAGCTTTGCAACTCCAATTTATCGCTGTCTTCTATCAGGGGGAATACATAATAGACTTGACGGCCCAGGGCAATTTCTTTTTTGAGAAAATCCATCACAATGGCTCGATTTCCTATGCTTCTCAAGGCGGTTTGAATGGGCTTTCTGCCTTGGGGCAATTCATCGATGACACTGACATCCAAATCCCCATAAAGGGTCATGGCCAAGGTTCGGGGTATGGGCGTGGCCGTCATGACCAACACGTGGGGAGTTTGCTGCCCTTTTTTCCAAAGTTTGGCACGTTGGGCTACGCCAAATCGGTGTTGTTCATCGACAATGACCAAACCCAGATTCTGGAATTGTACCTGGTCTTCCAACAAGGCGTGGGTTCCAATCAAAAGCTGCAAGCGCCCGTCAGCGGCTTCGCTGAGTATGGTTTCGCGTTGTTTCTTGCTGCTGCTTCCCGTAAGCAAGTGCAAACGAACGGGCATCAATCCCAGCGCTTCTTGAAGGCTTTGAAAATGCTGAGTAGCCAAGATCTCGGTGGGGGCCATCAAAGCCACCTGGTATTGGTTATCCATGGCAATCAAGGCTGTCAAAAGAGCAACCATGGTTTTGCCTGACCCTACATCTCCTTGAAGCAGGCGGTTCATTTGTTTGCCGCTGTTCATGTCTACCCGAATTTCTTTCATTACCCGCTTCTGGGCGCCGGTTAAGGCAAAGGGAAGGTGCTTCTGGTAAAAGGTGTTGAAAAGGTCGCCTACGCGGTCGAATCGAATGCCTGGAAAGCTGCGCTGCCGGTTGCCTTTGACCATTAAATGGCGCATTTGAAGGTAAAACAGCTCTTCGAACTTGAGTCTGTTTTTGGCCTTTTCCAATCGGTCGATGTGTTGAGGCGCATGCAATTCGCGTAGGGCCTCGGTGCGGCTGGGTAGTTTGAATTTCTCGAGTATGGCTGTAGGGAGATTTTCGGGTACGGCGAAATCCGGGTGGCTGACCGCGGTTAAGGTCAATTGAGCCATGAAACGATTGTCCAAACGCCGGCGGCGCATTCCATCTGTCAGCGGATATACGGGTACCAGCGAACGTTGAACCTTCTGGCTGGCTGCATTAGGGTCAACCCAATCCAACTCTGGGTGTGCTATGTTGGCCTTGCCCTTGAATAGGCTCATTCGTCCATTGACGCGATAAAGTGCCGCGTTTTTGATCGATTTTTCCAAGAATGCAATCCCTTTGAACCAGACCAATTCGATCTCCCCAGTTTCGTCTCTAAACAAAGCGGTCAAGCGCCGCCCTTGCCCTTGTCCTATGACTCCTTTGAGAAATACGTGTCCTTGCAATTGAACTTGCACCTGTTCGCTGCTCAGTTCTGAAACGGTATAGATTCGGCTGCGATCTTCGTGGCGAAAGGGGTAATGGCTGATGAGGTCTCCCAGGTTGTGTATGTTCAATTCCAATCGCAGTGCCTCGGCTTTTTGAGGGCCCACGCCTTTGAGAAATTCGATACCCATGTCGAGAAAAGAAGCCATTCTGTGCGAAAATAGGCAATGCCGGTAGTTTGAACTTTGGATTTCAGGTTCTTATTTCGCCCCATGCTTAGTGGAAAAACGGCTCTGATTACGGGAGCATCTCGAGGAATCGGCAAAGGAATTGCTGAATTGTTCGCCCAAAATGGCTGCAACGTGGCCTTCACCTTCGCCTCTTCGGTAGAAAAAGCACGAGCATTTGAAGCTGAATTGACCAATCAATATGGCATCAAAGCCAAGGGGTATCAGAGCAATGCCGCTGATTTTGCTCAAAGCGAAGCCTTGGCTCAAGAGGTGTTAGCCGATTTTGGCAAGGTTGATATTCTGATCAACAATGCGGGAATAACCCGCGACACGTTGTTGATGCGCATGAACGAAGAACAGTGGGATGAAGTGATAAATACCAATCTCAAAAGTGCCTTCAATTTGACCAAAGCCTTTTTGCGCCACTTTTTGGGTAACCGCGCCGGTTCCATCATCAATATGACTTCGGTTGTAGGGGTTATGGGAAATGCCGGTCAAGCCAACTACTCGGCTTCCAAAGCGGGTATGATTGGTTTCACCAAGTCAGTCGCCAAAGAGGTTGGCTCTCGCGGCATTCGCTGCAACGCGGTAGCCCCGGGTTTCATTGAGACCGAGATGACCGCTGAACTCGATGAGGCGGTGAAAAAGGGTTGGGCCGATACCATTCCTTTGAAGCGCGCGGGCGAAACCACCGATGTGGCTAACGCTTGCTTGTTCTTGGCTTCAGATTTGAGTACCTACATCACTGGCCAGACCTTGTCGGTCTGCGGTGGAATGTTGATGTAAGCTACCTATGCCGCTCGATCAGCCCGAAGAATTGTTTCCGCACGAAAAGACCATGGGTTTTTTCGATCATGTCGATGAATTGCGCAAACGATTGGTGCGCATGGCGGCAGCGGTTTTGATAGGTTCTATTGCTGCTTTCATTTTCATTGAGGACATCTTTGAGGTAGTTGTATTGGGTCCCTTTACTCCAGGATTCTGGGGTTACGAGTTCTTTTGCAAAGCCGGTCACTTTTTTTTGGGGTCTGATGCCCTTTGTTGGACTCCTCCCGCCTTGGTGATGCAGTCTCAACAGATTCAGGGGCAGTTTATTTCGGCTTTTAAAATGTCTTTTACCCTCGGGTTTGTAGCTGCGTTTCCCGTGGTGGTTCAGCAACTTTGGTTGTTTGTCAAGCCCGCGCTGAGTCAAAAAGAGATCAACAAAACTCGCCGATCGCTCTTTGTGGTGAGTTTGCTCTTTTTTGCGGGTGTTTTCTTTTCCTACTTCTTATTGGTGCCTTTGGCCACTAATTTTTTGTTGGGTTACACCTTGAATGATCAAATTCAAAACATCATCACCATCAGCAGTGTTACGGGTTTTGTTTCCTTCATGAGTTTGGCAACGGGATTGGTCTTTGAACTGCCCGTGTTGATTTACGTGCTGGCCCGAATTGGCATGGTGAGCTCCGAGTTTTTAATCAAATACTGGCGATATGCCGCCGTGGTGGTTTTCGTCATCGCGGGCATCGCAACGCCTTCTCCCGATATGTTCTCCCAGCTGCTATTGGGCCTGCCCTTGTTAGGCCTTTATGTAGTGGGTATTCAAGTGGCCAAACGGGTAGAGAAAAATAGAGAATCATGAAAAAATCGAACATAGCCTTGGGTTCGGATCACGCCGGATTCGAATTGAAAAATGAAATCATCGTCAGCCTATTGGAAAAAGGTTACGAATTGCAAGACATGGGACCAGACAGCAGCGAAAGTTGCGACTATCCCGATTTTGCCCATGCGGTAGCCGATGCAGTTCAATCGGGGCAAAGCGACCTGGGTATTTTGGTTTGTGGTTCTGGCAATGGCGTTTGCATCACGGCCAACAAACACAGCGGCGTTCGCGCTGCTTTGTGCTGGGAACCTGAATTGGGGTCCCTGGCCCGTCAGCACAACAATGCCAATGTATTGTGTTTGCCAGCTCGTTTTGTGTCCCAAGAAAAGGCGTTGGCCATCGTTATGGCTTACTTAGAAGCTGAATTTGAAGGCGGTCGCCATCAGAACAGGGTAAGCAAAATAGAAACTTGCTAAGCCATGCTGGGGCTGAAGTTGCCAACCGATCCCCGCTGGGCGAATATCGCCGAGAAAAGCATCGAGGACATTCTGACTGACCATGCCTTTTGTGAGCAAAAGGCTGCGACTCAATGCATTTCAATGATTGTTCGTTTTTCAGAGAGGGTCGAACTGGTCGATAAGGTGAGTCCCATTGTGGCTGAAGAATGGGGCCATTTTCGCCGCGTATTGAAGGAGCTCAAAAAGCGAGGTTTTGAATTGGGTAAGCAGCGAAAAGACGAATACGTCATGGGCTTGCAGCAATTCATTAAAAAAGGGGGTAGCAAAGACGACCACCTGCTCGAAAATTTGCTGATATGCGCTTTGATCGAAGCCCGCAGTTGTGAGAGATTTCGACTGCTTAGCTTGCATTGCAGCGATGAATCTCTGCGTCAATTCTACCATGAATTCATGGTTTCAGAGGCGGGACATTATACCTTGTTCTTGGAGTTGGCACGTACCTATTTCCCGGCTGAGCGGGTGAAGTCTCGTTGGGAAGAATGGTTGGCTTACGAAGCTGAATTGATGCTATCCATGGAGCTTCGCGGCGATCGGGTGCATTAACCCAGCCCCACATCCAAGGCCATCATGATTAAAAAGCCTACCATCAACCCCAAGGTAGCTTTATCGGTATGTCCGTCTTTTTGAGACTCGGGAATGACCTCCTCTACCACCACGTAAATCATGGCCCCGGCGGCAAATGCCAAGGCATAGGGGAGTATAGGTACAGCAATCATCACCAATCCGACACCGAGCAATGCAGCCAATGGTTCAACCGCACCGCTGAGTTGGCCCCAGAGAAAAGATTTTGCTTTTGACAAGCCAAACCGACGCAAGGGAAGTGAAACGGCTAAACCTTCGGGGAAATCTTGAATGCCAATGCCTATAGCCAAGGCTATGGCTGCGCCTAGGTCGGCGCCCGGCAATCCTTCGGCAACCGCTCCAAAAGCAACACCCACGGCCAAGCCCTCGGGAATGTTGTGCAAGGTGATGGCCAAAACCAGCAGCACGGTGCGACTCCAATTGGTTTGAACCCCTTCGCTTTTCTCCATGGGTTCATTCAGGTGCAAGTGAGGCAACCATTGGTCCAAGGCAAAAATGAACAAAGCGCCAGCCATGAAGCCAATGCCTACAGGCACCCAAGCATAATGAGAAGGCCAATCATTTTCAGCCATTTGAATCGCGGGGTTTAGCAAAGACCAAAAACTGGCAGCCAGCATGACCCCACCCGTGAATCCCAAGAGGGTATCCATGAACGCACGCTTGACCGAGGGTATGACAAAGACCATGGCTGCGCCCAAGGCGGTAACAAGCCAGGTGAATGTAGCGGCCGTAAATCCCTGCATGAGCGGGGAAAGGCCTCTGAAAAAGGATTCAATGGCTTCCATAGTAGATAGACAAATCTAATAAGTTAGATTAATCTAACAAAGCCATTTGTATGAGAATCAATAAAAGTACTCGTCTGAACGTTTGAAGTTCTCCAAGTCAAACAAGTAAGTGAAGCGAAATTGCACGAAACCACCGCGGTACTGCAGGGGAAACGACTGGCTCCAAAACTCCCCAGATTCAACTTTCAAACTGGACTCTTGCTTCAGGGTTTGTTGGTACAACACACCAAATTCATAGCGGTTGCCATTTTCCCCTGTGCCGCCCAAGGCAAAACCCAGGTAAAAAGCGGGAATGAACCCTTTGGCCGGCGTCTCGGCAATTCGAAACACTGTATCGCGGGGATCATTGAGGGTAGTTTCTGAGCTGGTATTGAAGCGAAAATTACCCGAAACCCCAAATTTCTCGGTTAGAAATGAACTGCCGCTCAGCGACTGTCTCAAACTCAATCCAATGGGGATGTTCAAGCTCCCACTGGTTCGGCTCAAGCTCGCGCTATTGAGATTCAAGGTGTCGTTGTTGATTTTGTAGCCTTTGTTGACCAATCCAATTCCCAACTGAACGCTCGCCGCTGGGCTGAGGTTGTACTGTGTGTTGAGTTGGAAATAAGCCCCCGTTTTGTTTCGACTGCTGTAAGCTGCGGGTAGGGTGTCTCCGCTGTAGGTGCGTGAAACCGTCAGTCCAGCTTCGGGACCGAGGTGCCAGCGGCTAAAACTCTGCGCTTGAGCAAGGGAACTAAAACCGAGGCATGCGATGCCAAACAGGAGCTTTCTTAGGGCCATACCGCAAATGTAATGGCCAAGCAGGCTAGATTTGCAGCATGATGGATGTCAAATCAGCGATGATGGCTTTGCACCAGGCCTTAGTGGGCTTTGAACAGGATCCCGAGTGGCAAGCTTGCATGTCTTTGGCCGAATCGAAAAATCGCTGGTTTGATGCTGATTCCATAGCGCAGAGTTTAAGCCAATGGAGGGCAAGCACCGGCCTCAATATGGCAGAAGCTTGGGCGCAGCGATACCCTTCGTCTGAACTTCATGAGGGGCGATTGGGTGTGATCATGGCCGGCAATTTGCCCTTGGTAGGCATGCACGATCTGATCTCTGGCGTTCTCAGCGGTTACCGTGTGATAGCGAAGCGTTCGAGCGATGATGAAGAGCTTCCCCAATTTTGGCTGAAAAAAGCCGCTGAATTCGATTCCATTTGGAACGATCGCATCGAATGGGCTAGTCAGTTGAAAGATTTACAGGCGGCTATAGCCACCGGGAACAACCAAACCGCTCAGCATTTTGCCCACTTTTTTCGAAACATACCGCATTTGATTCGTCACAATCGCAGCAGCATTGCGGTCTTGTCTGGAAACGAGAGCCCCGCCGAATTGCTGGCCTTGGGCCAAGATGTCTTTTCCTATTATGGGTTGGGATGCCGCAGCGTTTCCAAATTGTATGTGCCTCAGGGATATTCATTCGAGAAACTATTGCCCGTATGGGAGCCCGTTTACAATCGACTGGCTTTGCATCACAAATACGTCAACAATTACCATTACCACAAAGCCTTGCTGCTGATGAACTTGGATCCTCACATTGACGCCGGTTATCTGGTGTTGAAAGAACGCGAAGCTCTGCACGCTCCTGTGGGCATGTTGAATTACGAATTTTACAAGGATATTGACTCCCTGCGCCAACAATTGATTGAGCTGCAAGACGAATGGCAATGCGTGGTTTCCCAGTTGCCCGAATTGGACATGGCAATTCCCTTTGGTCAAGCCCAGTGCCCGGGTCTATTTGACTTCGCCGATGGGGTAGATACCGTTGCTTGGTTGCAAGAAAATGCCCCCAAAGCCCTCTGAAAATATCGCTGATTAGGGTTGCGGTTACCCCAAATGGGTCCCGCACAGATACGGCCCAAATGGGTATCTCTCTTAACCAGCGAATGAACGATCGATGAGCCAAGCTACGGCTTTGGCCATTTCGTTATCCATTTCCAAAGTAGGATTGACCTCAGTGATTTCCAATACCTGAGTTTTGGGGCAATTCCACAGCGTTTTTAGGGCCAATTGACCCTGCTCCAAACTGAGCCCATTTTCGACAGGCGTGCCCGTTCCTATGGAAATGCCAGGATCCATGCTGTCTACGTCATAACTCACGTACAAATAATCGCAGTCGTGCAAATAAGCCAGCGTTTCTTCCAAGATATTCGCCATTCCTCTTTCGGCTAAATCTTCGGGGTAGTAGCAGCGTATTCCGTGCTTTTGAATCAAAGCCTCTTCCTGTCGTTCAAAATCCCGAACCCCAATGTAGACTATGTGTTCAGGTTTTACCCGGTTTTTTTCGCCGTCTTGATGCTTGAGTTGCTTGATGAGTTGCCAGGTATTGGCACTTTCTTCGTCAATGGCATTGCTGGCAAATTCAATGTTGTCATCGCCTACAATGGCATTCATGGACATACCGTGAACGTTGCCGCTGGGGGTGGTGTAGGGGCTGTGTAGATCCATGTGAGCATCGATCCAGATGACTCCCACGTTTTTACCTTTTTTGGCCTTGCACAAACCGCTAAGTCCTCCAATGGCATTGGAATGGTCACCTGATAGTAGCAATACTTTTCGGTCTGCTTCTATGCAATCGTATGTCGACTGGCACAGGCGTTTTTGGTGTTCGTACAACTGCGGGCCATTTTTCAAAAACGGCATGGCATGTTCGTCCAAATCAAAGAGTTGAGTTTGGCGAATGTATTGAACGGTGTGGCGTTCAAAAAAATCAGATTCACGCTTATGGGTAAAGCGAATAACAGCTTCAGGACCTTTGCTGGTTCCCTGTTTGCCTGCTCCTAATTCCCAATCGGATATAAGTACGCAAGTTTCCTTATTCTGCATAAAATGAACCGAGGTTCGCAGACAATATTAGGGCATGACAATGGGATTTGCTACTGAACTTCTTCACAAGTTCTTTTCCAAAGCCAATATCCCCCGAGGGGTTTTAGGGCCTTGAATTTTTGCTGAAAGTACCAATCGGGCTTAAAGTCGGCACGGGTGATGATGAACATCAAGGGCTCACAAGGTCCATCTTGGAAATATCGGTTTCGAGCTGTTCGGCTGGGGTATAGGGCAAAACCATTCGATTGAATGGGATGGCTGTTTTTAGCTTGCTCTTGCTTTTCTAATTCGGAGAAAAACGCTGAATCATTCCATCGCAAACTATCGATGCAATCATCTTGGGTCCAATTGCCCCAGAAAGGCAATGCATACGATTTGAATCCCCAAAGTTCATAGCGAACCCCTCTGTCACTCAGGGATTCAATTTCGGCTCGAAGGGGAGCTTGCAAGGCTTTTTCAGCCGGTTTGAGCAGGAACCAGGAGCACAAAACCGCCGTTCCGGCTGTCAAACCATACAACAGGCCAGGGTGCCAGGGTTTGCGAATGAGGGCTCTGAACAAGAAATAGAGGAAATAGAGGGAAAAGAGGAATCCAGGCAAGAGGCTGGTCCAGCTCCAGGTTTCGCCGTACCGAACCACGCTGGCACTGAATAAATCCATCTTCAATAACCAGGGAGTGGGTATTTGCTTGAATCCCCAGAGCAGGGGTACGGCGATCAAAGCCGTCGCCAAACCCAAACCCGATAAGAAGAGGGCCAAATACAGGCTGCCCGGCAATTTGCGGCGGTTGGTATGCCACAAATACACGCTGTAAGCCCCAAAGAAGGAGAGAGGCCACCAACACAGGCTCGAATAATGAATGATTTTGGTTTGAACCACCGAGAAAAGCAGCAGAACTACCCAAAACAAGCTTCGCATGTAAGGGAACCAGAGCGCGAAGTCGCGGCTGTCGTTCTTGGCATTGAACAAAAAGGGTAGGGCCAGTCCCGATGAAGGGAAACAGAGGAAAAAGAGCACCAAACTGTGGTAAAACCAGGGTTGGTTATGCCAGTCAAATTGCCCGCCTGCCAGGTGCAATTGGTAGCCTAAAAAACGAAGGGGAAATTCCCAACCCAGGGTCATGCTCAGGGGCAGTAGCCAAGCGAGAATGGGAAGGGAAACCGCGAAAACGAACGCGAAAATCCCAGGATGAATGAGTTCGTTCCAGCGTTTGTACGAGAAGCTCACAACCAGCACTACCAAGGCAAATACCAGCAAGGCAACCGGCCCTTTTGTCAAAATGGCTAAGCCTAACAAGAGGCCTGAAAAGGTATAATGGCGGTGAGGGCGATCCCCCAATCGCTGCGCCTGTCCCATTTGGAACCATTGCCAGATAGCCCCAACTAAAAATAGATTGAACCAGGGGTCAATCAGTCCCGATTTCCAGTAAAAATAGGGGGCGAATGTCGCCAAGGTGCTCAAGGCCCAAAAGCTGCCCAACATGCGTTTGCCCATTGAAAATCCAATATGGTAACTCAGATTGACGGCGATGACGGCCGCCAATAAGTTGGGCAATCGAAAGACCCAGTCTTGAGTTCCCAAGGCCCAGGCAAACGCCGCCTGCATCCAGTTGAACAAGGGAGGTTTCTCCCAAAAGGGTTCAAACTGCATTTGGTTAAAGAGCCATTGCTGGCTTTCCAGCATTTCGCGGGAAGATTCGGCGAAATTCAATTCATCCCAATCGAATAGGCCTAGCTGAAACATGCCGGGTAGCAGGAGTAGCACTGTCAGTAGGCTCAATCCAAAATGCGTGTGGCTCTTTTTCATGGACTTAGGAGGGATTTGTCGAATGCGCGTTTTTGAACTTGGTCAAAGATGAGGCCGGTTACCATACCCAAACAGGCACCGGCTATGACATCATCCAGGCTGTGCTGGCCCAGGTAAATTCGGCTATAGCCCACCGCCAGGGCCCAAAGCCCCAAAAGCATTTGCAAGCCCATGGCTTGGGTTTGGGGAAGTCGACTGAGCATCCACAGGGCTAAAACGGCCGCTGCCGTATGACCCGAAGGCATGGCCAATTGCTCTTGCCAAACCTCGCCTTCGATGCTGCGCATCTCCCAGGCTTGCAAGCGCAAGGGGCGCGGCCCATTCAGCCAGCGCTTGATGATTTGGCTCAGCGCCGATTCGATGGCATAGGCGACGAGACCCGCTAAGGCCCAATGTCGATTGTGAAACCCAAGACCCACTATGGCTAGCGCCATAAGGGCCCATTCTCCCGACCAAGATATGCCTTGGACCCAAGGGTCCAAATGGGGGCTTCCGTGCAATTGTATCCAGGCGCTGGCTCCTATTTCAGAGCCCAACAAGATGGCCATGCATCCCATTGAAAGTCCCAAAATCAAACTACGCTGAAACACAGTAGTCGCCATACATACAAAGATAACCTACGATAATTTTTGAAAATTTTGTTTTTCGATTGGAATTGGTTTTTTTGCAGTACAACCCAAATCCATAATGGCCGCTAAGAAAAGCAATCGACTGAAACTGGAACTGGAATATCCGCTGAGATCTTCAGCCAACATTCTGTATCAATACATTTCTACCCCCTCCGGTTTGCAGAGTTGGTTTGCTGATCACGTGGAAGTAGCGGCTGGCGCCAAATACAAATTCAAGTGGGAAGACGGCACCGAAAGCAAGGCCGTGATGGTTCGAAACGTCACGAATAAATACGTGAAATTCAATATGGAAGGCTCTCCAAGCCCCAATGAGTATTTGGAATTTCGAATCGATCAAGACGACATTACGGGTGATGTAGAACTCATCATTACCGAATTTGTCAACGATGGGGAAGAGGAAATGGCTGCCAGCATTTGGGATGCTGCCATTGATGCCCTCTGCAATACCATTGGTGCCTAAGACCGTTTGGGTCTCTCCAATTCTTTCAAAGCCATGTAAGCCATCAGACCAGCACCCACGTGCAGGGAATCTTCATCGACATCAAACGAGGGGTGGTGCACACTGAATCCAGTGTTTTTGGACTCGGTCCATGTACCTAAGCGATAGAAACAGCTAGGAGTCTCTTGGGAGTAGTAGGAGAAATCTTCAGCTGCCATCCAAATGCCCAAATCTTCTACTTGATCTTCCCCTAAATATTCCCGGGCATCGTTTTGGCAGTCTTGGGTTAAATCTTCGTGATTGTGCAAGAAGGGATAGCCCTTTGAAATGCGAACATCGACTTTTCCGCCCATGCCTTCTACCAATCCTTTGGCTAGGCTCTCAATTTGGCGATGTGCCTCGACTCGCCATTCTTCATTGAGGGTTCTGAATGTGCCTTCCAATTCCACTTTGTTGGGAATCACATTGGTTGCACCCATAGCTTGGACTTTTCCAAAACTCAGCACCGATGGAACCGAGGGGTCGGCTTTGCGCGATACGATTTGCTGCAAGGCGACAATCAGGTGAGCGCTGATCAATACGGGGTCTATCGCATATTGGGGCATGGCTCCGTGACCGCCTTTTCCATGCACGGTAATGTAGATTTCATCGGTAGAAGCCATGTATAGACCTGGGCGAAATCCCGTCTTGCCGGTGTTTATGCGCGGCATGACATGTTGGCCTATCATCGCATCGATTTTGGGGTTCTCCAAAACGCCTTCTTCGATGAGCAGGGAGGCCCCGCCCGGCAATTTTTCTTCACCTGGCTGAAAAACCAATTTGACTGTGCCCGAGAACTCTTGTCGGCGTTCGCTGAGCAGGGTGGCAACGCCCAGCAAGCAAGTGCTGTGCACGTCGTGACCACAGGCATGCATGACTCCCTCGTTTTGAGAACGATAAGGCCGTCCGTCTTCCACCTCGACAATGGGCAAGGCATCCATGTCGGCCCTCAAACCCACGACTTTCGAGGCTGGGTTTTGCCCTTCAATGAGGGCGATTACACCGGTTTTGGCCAGGCGTTGCGTTTTCAATCCCAACTCCTCTTGCAAGTAGGTTTCGATCAGTTGGGCTGTTTCGAATTCGCAAAAGGACAGCTCTGGATTTTGGTGAATTTTGCGCCGAATCTCGACCAGTTTGGGCTGAAGTTCCAAGGCCCTTGCTTGCAATTGATTTTTTGTGATCATGGTTTGATTTTGGTCCAATTGGCGGCTATTTTGCAGCCTTGTCTTGCCCCAAAATTAGCAAAAGCGCGTGATTACCGAAAACTCCCTGGATCAGTTGCTCAGTGTCGTGTCCATCGAACAGGTGGTAGGCGATTACGTGACTCTGAAAAAAGCCGGGGCGCGTTACACGGGATTGTGCCCCTTTCACGACGAGAAAACCCCGTCGTTTTCGGTCACCCCTTCGATGGGTATTTTCAAATGTTTCGGCTGTAACAAGGGTGGAAATGCCATTCAATTTGTTCGCGAAATTGAGAATATCACCTTTGCCGAAGCGGCTCGGCAGCTGGCCGATCGATACGGTGTTGAACTGATTGAGGTCGGGAATAAAATGGACGAAGACCAGTACCAGGAGCTTCAACGCAAGCGCGAAGGCCTTCAGGTGGTGCTGGACTATGCCCAGGGGTTTTTCAAGCAACAGCTCAACGATACAGAAGACGGTGCACTGGCGCTCTCTTATTTTCACGAGCGCGGTTACACCCAAGAAACTCGGCAGTATTGGGGCTTGGGCTATAGCCCTGCCTCTTGGGATGCCCTGGTGAAAGATGCTGAAAGCAAAGGCTTTAAACCCGAGCGCTTGCAAGAAGCGGGTTTGGTCAAACAGCGTGACAAAGGCGGATGGTACGACATGTACCGAGGCAGGGTGATTTTTCCCTTGAAAAGCAGCAGCGGGAAAATGGTCGGGTTTGCCGGTCGAAAGATGGACAAAACCGAAAATTCGCCCAAGTACATCAACTCGCCTGAAACCGAACTCTATAAAAAAAGCGATTTCCTATACGGACTTTTTGAGGCTAAGCAGGGGATTGGCAAAGAAGACAATGCCTATTTGGTCGAGGGGTACACCGATGTCATCACCTTGTGGCAGGCCGGCATTCGCAATGCCGTGGCCAGCAGTGGCACAGCGCTCACCCCGGGTCAAATTCGGCTCATTCGCAAATTCTCCAACAACATAACCGTCTTGTACGATGGGGATGCTGCGGGTATACGGGCTTCCTTGAGGGGGATTGATCTTTTATTGGGAGAAGGGCTCAATGTTAACGTTGTGGCTTTGCCTGAAGGGGAGGACCCCGATTCTCTTTGCAAGTCCATGGGTGGAGAGGCGTTTGGGAACTACCTCAAAGAAAAAGCGCAGAATTTCATTTTCTTCAAAGCACAACTGCTCCTGAGCACATCGGCCTCAGACCCCATCAAAAAGAGCGAGGCAGTGAAAGATGTGCTGCAGTCGGTGGCCTTGATTCAAGATAGCATCAAACGTTCGGTGCTCACACGAGAACTGTCTAACATATGCGCGGTCGATGAAAGCATACTCATTCAAGAATTGGGTGCTTTGCTTCGCAAGAATTTACGTGACAATCAAGCTTCAGAGCAGATGCTCAAAGAAGCATCGACCTATGTGGTCGCTCCTCAACCGGTCATTCCAGAAGATGCATTCTCAGAATTCCACCAAGAAGGAGCCTTGTTTCGACTGTTGCTGTTGTTTGGAGACCGCGTTATGCCCAGCCATGGTCAAACGGTATTCCAATATGCCATAGAATCCATCATGGGTGAGTCCTCTTCGGTGGCTGAATTCAAAGAGATCATTCATTCTCCCTTGTTTCGCAACATATGGCAGGTTTGGGAGTCTCAACAAAGCGATGCAGCAGAGGCTATGCCCCTTTCGTGGCCCAGCCAAACGGCTTTTATTCATCACAGCGATTCAGCCATTTCAGCATGGGCGGCTGACGTGTTATCCCGCGATTACGTCTTATCTGAAGAATTTGAAAAGAACTACATTTACATCAAGAAAGAATCCGATGATGTGCAAATTCAAATGGGTGTAGACTCGGTGGTGGCCCATTTAAAGCGCATCAAGATCGAGAAAGAGATTCAAGCCACATTGGAACGCTTGTTAGAAGCTCAAGGAGAAGAACAGGAATTGCTCATGGAATACTTGACGCAATTGAACGAAACCAAATTGGAAATATCCAAGGCCTTGGGTGCTGCTGTTAGCGGGTCGGGCTTTGGTGCCCAACCCAAATCGACACAGATATGAGAACTTTTGGGCTTTTTGCCGCTTTTTCCTTCTTCTTGGTAGCCTGGTCATACTGGGATGCGAATTTCCGCCACAATAAGCGAGAATCGGGCGATCCCATGCACAACCGCGTGGCCATCATTGGCGATAGTTTGTACTACGATTCTCTAACCTTGCCTCTGAATACGGTTCCCAAAGTCAAGGATTTGTATACAGTTTCCAAAACGGTCTTGGATTCCTGGGCTCATTTGTTTGTCGTTTTTAAAATTGAGGAGAGCGGGCGAGATGGTAAGTTGTCTTACTACGGCCGTGAATACAACAACTTGGTGGGCATGCGTTTTCCCAAAAAACGGCGCACCACGGCCATTGGTAAAGGCCCTACTGGGTATGCCAAGTTTCGCCACTGGTGGGATTGCGTGTTGGATTTTCGCTATTTCTTAGATGATCACATGAAGCGGTTTCAAGCGAAAAAAGGCCGTGCGCCCAAATCAGAAATGGAGTTTGTGAATTTCATCTATGTGGGCTATAACGGCCATCCTGAATGGCTGGAAGACATCGATTGGCTGCTCAGGCACGTCGATTACGAGCCTTGATTTTCAGGGTTTCTTGCAAGGCTAGTCCAAAGGCCAACAAGAAGCAGCATCCATTGACAGCAAAGGCTGAAGAAAACCCGAAACCCAGGGTCAATAAATAGCCCCCCGTAAGGCCCCCGAGAATGATGCCGGTTTCCAAGGCCATGAACAACATAGCAGTAGCCGCTCCTCTGTTTTCAGTATGGCTTAAGTCGCTGCTCCAAGCAAAAAGGGCGGGTGCGTTAAACCCTTGTCCCAAGCCATAGGTGATGGCGGCGGCCCAGAATCCCCAATCGGCCGAAATCCAAAGCAAAACAGCCGTTGAAATGAGTTGGAAAGTGGTTCCAATGGCCACGGAAAGCGGTCTGCCAAAACCGTCTGAAATGCGGCCTGAAATCAATCGAACCAGCAACGAAGCACCAATGTAAAGTGACAAGAATAATCCCTTATTGCTGAATCCTCGCGCCACTGTATAGTCGGGCATGATGGTCAATACTGAACCCAAGCTAACGCAAACCAGCAGCATCAACAGAGCGGGAAGGGCGCTATCTCGGTGAAACCAGCGGCTGACTTTCCACTCCAATGCCCGACGCTCAGTGGCTTTGTAAGACTCAGGAAGTCGGCTAAAAATAAGCAAGGCGGCCAGCGCTGATAAAGCCGTGGCTGTATACAATCCTTGGCGTCCATAATCGGCTACGATGAGCGCTCCAATGCCATATCCTAGGGAAGTTCCAGCATTGTTGAACAGCCCCAACCAGCCCATTGCCCGGCCTCGGTGACTCGGGGCTATGCTATCTCCCGCGTAGGCGACAAAGCCAGTAGGAGTAAAGCCTGTTGAAAAGCCGTGAATCATGCGAACCATGAAGAAAAACCAAACCGTGCCACTGAAGGGATACAGCAATCCGGCGAGAATGCAAAAAACCGTTCCCCCCACCAAGGCCCATTTGCGACCGTATTGATCGGTCAGAAAACCGCTGAGAGGCCGGGAAATCAAGGCAGACAGTGAAAAAACGGGAATGATCAAGCCCAGGTATTCACCTCCGTTTAACTCCCGCAAGTGACTGGGCAGCTCGGGGAGAACCAAATTGAACGAAACAAAAAACAGCAAAGCACCTGTACTCAACCACCAAAACGACCGGGGATATCGGTAAGCCGTTTCGCCGTTGGATTCAGACTTCCACATGCTTAGTATTGAGCCACCAAGGGCATGCGTCGACCTTTGCCGAAGGCTTTTTTGCTAACCCGAACAATGGGAGGGGCTTGGTAACGTTTGTATTCGGCCCCGTTGATGAGTTGCAAAACCTTGTGAACGGTGTGGGGTTCATAACCATCGGCGATGATTTCTTGAGCACCCAAACGATCTTCTATGTATTTGCGAATGATTTCATCCAAAATGGCATATTCGGGAAGACTATCGGCGTCTTTTTGACCGGGTCGAAGTTCAGCACTGGGTGCCTTGGTTAAAATGTGTTCGGGAATGATCTCCTCATTTCGGTTGATGTACTGAGCGAGTGCGTACACTTGCTGTTTGTATACATCACCCAAGACCGATAGACTTCCGCACAAGTCGCCATACAGTGTGGAATAGCCAACCGCCAATTCGCTTTTGTTCGAGGTGTTCAACAAAATGGCCCCTGTTTTATTGCTGGAAGCCATCAATAAAACCCCGCGGGCTCGCGCCTGTATGTTTTCTTCGGCCAATCCAAACGGGGAATCTTTGAAAACAGGGCTGAGCTGCTGCAAAAATTGATCGTATAAGGGAGCGATGGAGACCAAATCATAGGTACAACCCAGTCGCTGGCACAGGGCTTTTGCATCAGCAATGGAATGCTCAGAGGAAAATGCACTGGGCATCAACAAGGCGTGCACTTGATCGGCTCCCAAGGCCTCGGCTGCTAGGCATTGCACCACGGCAGAATCTATACCCCCAGAGGCGCCCAAGACGGCTCTTTTAAAGCCCATTTTTTGAAAATAATCGCGAAGGGCAAAAACCAAAGCTTTGTGAAGCAAGGGTATTTCTTCATGTTCAAGGGGCAGCCCCACTTGGCTTTCGGTACTCAACAGACCATGGCTCAAATGCACATCGGCATGGGCTTCTTCAAAACTGGGCAGTTGCACCAACACTTGACCACCATGACCCACAGCCCGGGAGGCGCCGTCGAACAACAATTCGGTATGAAAGCCCACTTGATTGACGTACAAAACAGGCAAGCCATAGCGGTTCAATTGCCCAGCGAATACTCGGTTTCGAAGGCTTTGTTTGCCCAGTTGAAAGGGAGAAGCCGAAGGGTTGATGATGATTTCAGCTCCCAATTCTTTCAATCGTTCTCCAGGACTTTGGCGGTATTCGAAATCGTTGTAGATATCCCAGAGATCCTCGCAAATGGCGATACCGAGCTTCACCCCTTTGTATTCCACGATGGCAGTTTCTTGAGCCGGCTCAAAATAACGGTGCTCAGAAAAGACGTCGTAAGAGGGTAGCAGGGTTTTGCTAATCGATTGTTGAATTCGGCCGTTGGCCAAGAAAGCAACTGTATTGAGCAATCGCCGGCCTTTGGGATTGGGGTTGATTTGTACAGAACCTACCAAAGCAGCAATGCCAAAACAACATTGCGCCACCGCGTCCAAAGCCTGTTCGCAGCGTTCAATAAAATCAGGGTAGTCAAGCAAATCATCGGGGCAATAGCCGCTGGTGGCCAATTCCGAAAATACAACGAGTTCTACGCCATGGGATTTGGCTTCCATGATGGCCTGAGCCATTTTGGCGGTGTTGGCTTCAAAATCCCCGATTTTGAAGTTGAGTTGAACCAGCCGTATTTGCAGCGATCTATCGGTTGAATTTGGCATTAGAATACCACACCCATTTGCATGCTGAGCAGGTTGTTTCGACCCACCACCCGGTTGTCTTTGAAAAGGTCGGTGAAGGCATTGTCAAATCGCAAACCGGCCACAAACATGGCATTGCCCCCCATTTCTTTTTCGATGCCGGCCCCAATGATCATGGGCAGGCGAAATCCAGCTACATCGTCGATGTATTGAGCCGTAGCCGTGGCGTTGCTACCCCCGTCAAAGTCATAGACCGAATTGGTGGTTTCATTGGGCTTGTGCGAATTCACGCCGACCGCGGCATCGTAAATTTCAGGGTTGCTGCGGGTACTCACACGGCTTTGCATAGCAATAGAGGGTGCTAGGCCGAATTGAAACCAGAATCCCATACCTTCCACATGAGTGGTGCGCATTTTTAGCGATATGGGCAACTGCAAATATTGCATGTTGTAGTCAAAACGCACATCGTTGTAAGCCATGTCGCTGGAATCGGTTTCTCGAAGCAGGGTGCCCGTAAATCCCACTTTGCTAGGAAGAGTGGTGATTTGAAGTTCGGTGGCTAGCCAATAGTTCTCACTTTTAAACATAGAGAAATCGCCGGTAATCCCGTAGCTAAAGCCCAATCCCAAGCCATTGTTTTGCATGGGGCCTTCCATGATTTTTACCCAACAAAAGTTTGGGCTAATTTTGAAGCCAAACATGGCCTTTTCGCCAGATTGAGCTTTTCCTGTAGAAGGAAGGCCCAGTCCTAAGCCCAAGGCCGCAATCGCAACAACGCATTTAAGGGATTTCATAATCGTCCATGCAAACTAAACACATTTTCATCAATTGCGGGCTATGGGCCAGTTTCGCTGTCGTCTTCCTGCTACACAGTTGCAGCCAGGAACGCTCTCCTGTAACAGTCGAGATAGAATCGAGCCAGGTGCAAGAGATACCCGAAATGCCCTTTCTACAAGACCTGATTCGTTATTCGGAAAGCGGCATTACGGTGTCGCAATTCCAAGAATTGGGCAATACCTACGGGTCCTTTTTTTACAATTGGTTTTACGGGGTCATGGATTTTCAGCGCTATTTGCCACCCGGGGCTCCGACAGATACCCTCTACGCTCCCTTGCATCAGCCTTTTGCCTATTGGTTGGAAGTGAATAAGCCCGTTTTCAGAGCCGTGAAGCAGCATTATGCATCGGTTCCCGATTTCAAGCGTCCCTTGGAAATGGCTTGGGCTCGATTGCAAAAAGCCTTGCCCCAAACACCCCAAGCTCAATTGTGGCCCTATTTTTCCCAGTTTAGCAATTACAATACCTTGGTTGATACCGCTGAGGGCGGGGTTCAATTGGGTTACAGCGCCGAAATGTTTCTAAGAGACAGCTGTGCCTTGTACGACATGCTGGATGTTCCCCTGTTTTTCAAGCGCTTCAACGAACCTGAACAGATTCCCAGTTTGCTGGTGGCGCATTACCTGCATTATGCCTATCCCGAACCCAATCAAAAGCGCATGATCGACCAAGCCATTTATTGGGGTAAAGTATGGTCAACGGTAGAAGCTGTTTTTCCCGATGTGCCAGTATATGAACTCTTCGGCTACAGCGAAAAAGAATGGACCTATTTGCTCCAGGAAGAAGGGCAGATTTGGCGCTATTACTTGGAACAACAGTTGCTTTACAGCACCGAATTCAATGCCTATAAGCGCTTTTTTGCCTATGGCACCCAAACATTTGGAGCCGGAATTCCTGCTGATTGTCCCCCTCAAATTGGTTATTTCACGGGCTACCGAATGGTTCAGGCCTATTTGCAGAAAAACAAGGTCAGTTTGGGCGAACTTTGGACCCAAGACGACGCCGTTCGCTTGCTGCAGGCTTCGGCTTACAATCCCATAAAATGAAAAAGAGCATAGACGATTTGAAAGCTTACATGAATTCTCGCTTGCAGGAGAACCACTTTGTGCACCATTTGGGCATGGAGTTGGGGAATCTGAACGAAGGATTCGCTGAGGTTTGGTTGAACGTAGAAGAGCGGCATTTGCAACACACAGGATTCTTGCACGGGGGCGTAACGGCTTCGCTGCTGGATGTATCAACCGGAATTGCAGCCTATACCCAAGCGCCTGAGGGCAAGAATGTGGTCACCGCCGAGCTGAAAATCTCGTATTTAAACCCCTCAGTAGGGGCTAGGGTAAAAGCCATTGGGAGGGTCAGAAAGGCCGGCAATACCTTGCTGTTTTGCGAAGGTGAGCTCTATGACGTGCAACCCGATGGGGAAGACCGTCTGGTGGCTACTGCTACCTCTTTGATGATTGCGGTTGATATACCCTTGAAAAGCTAACAATCATGAGTTTCAACTACCGCTCTACCTTGTATGCGCGTTACCACAGCACCCAAAGTGGACGTGCTGCATTGGTAGATTCAGCTGCCTTGCATGACCGCGAAAAAGATCGTTTTCGAAGGGAATTTGGCCCTCTGGTTGCTTCGCTTTCTCGCGAGGCATCGGTTTTTGACCTGGGTTGTGGCTCTGGTTCTTTGATTGCTGTATTGAAGGAGATGGGTTTTCATCGCTGTTTGGGCATGGATTTATCTCCAGAGCAGGTTCAACAAGCCAAACAGTGGGGGATCAACGAAGTGGAAGAAGGCGATGCACTGGCTCACATTCGGCAGCAATCGCAGCAATACGACGCCGTGTTGGCTGCTGATATCATCGAGCATTTCAGCAAAGATGAACTGGTGGAATTGCTGAGTGCTATCAAGTCCAGTTTGAAGCCAGGTGGCCGCTTGCTGCTTCGTACTCCCAATTTGGATGCCCCCATGGCATCTGTGTTCGCTCAAGGGGACTTTACGCACGAAAACTATTTGAATGCCTCGAGTTTGGAACAAGTGCTGAAGGCCGTTGGATTTACCCATGTCTCCTTACAGCCTTCTGATATGAAAGTGGCCGGATTGGCAAAAGAGCTGCTTCGACGATTGTCATTTGCGCTGTTGACTGTTCGATTGAAATGGACCTTGTTTGCAACCGGTCGCAGTACCCGCGGCGTGTTGTTGAGCCCCAATATGATTGCCATTGCTTATGCCTAAACCCATTGCATTGATTACCGGAGCGAGCAGCGGTATAGGCCGCGCTACCGCCGCAGCATTGAGCCGTGATGGATATCGCTTGTTGGTGACTGCTCGCAGATCCGAACGCTTGAAAGAGCTTCAAGCTGAACTCAAGTTAGACGATTCTGAATTTCGCATGGCTGTTTTTGACGTGCGCGATGCTGAGGCCTGTGAACAGTTCGTACAATCGCTGCCTCCCGAATGGTCAAATGTACAGATTTTGGTCAACAATGCGGGATTGGCATTAGGTCTATCGAAATTTTACGAAGGATCATTGGAACATTGGAATACCATGCTCGATACCAACGTCAAGGGCTTGTTGTACATGAGCAAAGCCGTTTCTCAGGGAATGCGCAAACGCCAGTCGGGCCACATCATCAACATCGGTTCAATAGCAGGTAAACAAGTCTATGACAACGGTAACGTGTATTGCGCGTCTAAGCATGCTGTCGATGCGCTTACCCAAGCCATGCGTTTGGAATTAGCGGCAGATGGCATTCGGGTTTCAGGTATACATCCAGGGGCTGTTGACACCGAGTTTAGTTTGGTTCGTTTTGAAGGCGATCAGGCTCGCGCTGATTCAGTCTACCTAGGGTTTGAGAACTTGGTAGCCCCTGATATTGCTGAGGCCATTTCGTGGGTGATTTCCCGCCCTTTGCACGTGAACATCAACGACTTGGTCATCATGCCACAGGCACAGCCGCAAGCTTCTGTCATTCACCGAAAAAACCAGTCATGAGCAATAAGAACAAAGGCCGAAATGGCATCGTGTATAGCACCAATCCTGACTTTCAGTTTGAAGCGGAACAAGAAGAAGATACCCTGAGCCCTGAACAACAGCGTTTGTATGTGCGACGAGAGGTTCGCAATGGCAAACCCTGTGTAGTCATCAAAGATTTTGTCGGGCGAAATGAAGATTTGAAATTGCTTGAAAAGCAATTGAAGAACCATTGTGGAACAGGGGGTTCATCGAAAGATGGCGATATTCTGATTCAAGGAGATACACTCGACAAAGTGCGTCAGTTTCTCCAATCAAAAGGATACAAAACCAAAGGTTAGAGCCCTTTTTGCTTATCAGCAAACAGCTCCTTGAATTTTTTTACTTTCTCACCGACTACAAAGGTGCAATAGGGTTGATTGGGGTTTTGCCGGTAATAATCTTGGTGATAGTCTTCGGCTACTGAGAAATCACGCAACGGTTCGATCACCGTAACTATGGGATCTTCCCAAAGGCCTGATTCTTGAGCGGCTGACATACTGGCTTCAGCCAGCAAACGCTGTTCTTCGGTTTCGTAAAAAATGCCACTGCGGTACTGGGTTCCCACATCGTTGCCTTGGCGATTCAAGGTAGTGGGGTTGTGAATGCGCCAAAACACTTCCAGCAATTCTGCATACGTCACCTGGCTGCTATCGTATTCAATTCGAACAACTTCAGCACAGCCGGTGCGTCCTGTACACACTTCTCTATAGGTTGGATTTTTAACCAAACCGTTGCTATAGCCGCTGATGACGTTTTCGACACCTTTCATTTCTCGGTATACGGCATCTAGGCACCAAAAACAGCCTCCAGCTAGGACGGCGTGGCTCAACGAGGGTTTAACAGGGTCTTGCATAGGCGCTTTGTAGGAACACGAAACTAAAGCAAACAGAGCGAGGAAAAGTTTAGAAACGTTCATGGATTTTTTGATTCAATACAGATACTCCAACACCCAAGGCAATTCCGGCAATTACGTCACTTGGGTAGTGCTTTCCGGCCGCCACCCGCAGGGTGGCGGTACTCACAGCTAAAGCCGCGGTAGAATAACCGATGATATTGGCCGTAAGACGCAAGTCGGGGTATTCCCGCATGGCCAGCCATGCGGTGGTAGCAGCTGCAGCTGTAGTTGAGCTGTGGCCGCTTAAAAAGCTGTAAAACTGATCTTTATGGTCAAAGTTGTAACCGGGTTGATTGAAGGGTCTAGCCCTGCGGGCTGTCATCTTGATGCTTTGCGTGATGTTGGCTGTTAGGAGCACGTTTTGGGCTCCCAGCTGCCAATAACCCAGCCGGGCATCTTGGGGCAAAAAGAAACCCAAAGCTCCAAAACCAGTGAAACAGGCATTTGCGGTGAAATCAGATGCCCAGGCCAACGGTTTGGTCAATTCAGTGGGAGCCCATTTGTCGAAGCCCACAGTTCTCCAATAATTCCCCTCTAAGGGAATGCGATTCTCCCAGTTTTTGTTGATCCAATAATGGGTTCCAGATAGAGCCCAAATAGAAACGTCACGCATCCCATTCAACCGATAGGGTTGGGCCTTTAGGGGCTTGGAACTGAAAGCCAATGAGAAAAAAATAATGCACAAAAGACTTGGTGTCATCGAAACACTTTTTGTATTTATCTTTTGTCTTAATATGCTGTAAATCAATTTCATGTGTACTTTATGTGGTGGGCAAAACCCAAGAATTGGCTGTGCGTAACTACAGAGTGGCAAACGAGTCTTAGTTTGGCGTTAGGCTCAAAAGGGCTCGGTACCTTTGCAGCAACATTCAAATTTATTTGATTATTCATGAATAATGCCGAACTGATTGCAGGAATTAAAAGCCGCGCTTCGCAGGTTTACAACAATCTCAGTACACAAGAACTCATTGATCGCGCTCTTTCCACGGGAGAGGGTCGTTTGACAGACAAAGGAGCATTGGCTGCCGACACCGGTGAATTTACCGGCCGCAGCCCCAAAGACAAATTCCTGGTCAACGATGAGGTTACGGCCCAAACCGCTTGGTGGGGATCGGTAAACCAGCCTTTCGAACCCGAAGCATTTGATGCTCTGCTGGGTCGCATGTGCGAGCACTTAGAGGGACGCACCTTGTACGCGCGTCACGCTTATGCTTGCGCTGACGATCGTTATCGGTTGAACATTCAGGTGATCACCGAGAGTGCCTATCAAAACCTATTTGCCAAAAACCTCTTTCTGCGTCCTAGCGCAACTGAAATCGAGCAAGCTCCGACTGAGTGGCTGATATTGGCTGTTCCCAGCTTCAAAGCCGATCCTTCACGCGATGGCACGCGCCAGCACAATTTCACCGTTGTCAGCATGAGCCGCAAAATCATTTTGATTGGCGGTAGTGGTTACACCGGCGAAATCAAAAAGGGCATTTTTGGTGTTTTGAACTACATATTGCCCCAAGAGCGCGGTGTGCTATCTATGCATTGCAGTGCGAACATTGGCAAAAAAGGTGACACAGCCGTCTTTTTTGGTTTGTCAGGAACAGGAAAAACGACTTTGTCTGCCGATCCTCAACGCGCCTTGATTGGCGATGACGAACACGGTTGGGGAGATAACTCTGTTTTCAATTTCGAAGGCGGATGCTATGCCAAATGCGTAGGCTTGACGGAAGAAAAAGAACCCCAAATTTGGAATGCCATTAAGCCAGGCGCATTGGTAGAAAACGTTCGATTCATGGGAGATTCCAATGTCCCCAATTATGACGATATCAGCGTTACTGAAAATACGCGGGTGGCTTATCCCATTGATCACATTGAAGGAATCGCGGTACCCTCAGTGGGTAAAGCTCCCGAGAACATTTTCTTCTTAACAGCCGATGCCTTCGGTGTATTGCCTCCCATTAGCAAGTTGAGCCCCGCTCAAGCGATGTACCATTTTATCAGCGGTTACACGGCCAAAGTTGCGGGAACTGAAGCCGGTGTTACCGAGCCTCAAGCTACATTCTCAGCCTGCTTCGGTCAAGCTTTTTTGCCTTTGCATCCGGCGAAATACGCTCAAATGTTGGGTGAGAAATTGAAGCAAAATCCCCAGGTCAACGTTTGGTTGGTCAACACGGGATGGACCGGCGGACCCTATGGAGTAGGTGAGCGCATGAAATTGAAATACACCCGTGCCATGATTACAGCAGCCCTTGACGGGCAATTGGTAGGCAGCTTCGAGCAACACCCGGTATTCGGTGTGTACATGCCTGAGGAATGTCCCTCGGTGCCTGCGGAGTTGTTGAATCCTCGTCATACCTGGAGCGATCCCGAAGCCTATGATGCCCAGTGCGACAAACTGGCTCAGCTTTTCAATGCCAACTTTGAAAAGTTTGCCGAAGGCTCCAGTGCCGAAATCAAAGCCGCAGCTCCTGCCATGCGCGCTCAGGCCTAAGGTTACACATTGTACTTTTTCAAGGGCACCTTTGGGTGCCCTTTGCTTTTTGTACCGCTTCACCGGCTGTATCTTTGCGCCACTATGGCCCTTAGCAGCTCAGAAATACGCGCCAAATACCTGGAGTTTTTTGCCCAAAAAGGACACAAAATCGTTCCTTCTGCACCCATCGTGGTGAAAGGTGACCCCACCTTGATGTTCACCAATGCGGGCATGAACCAATTCAAAGACTATTTTCTGGGCAATGCACAGGCCTCTCAAAAGCGCATCGCTGATACCCAAAAGTGTTTGCGTGTAAGCGGCAAACACAACGACTTGGATGAGGTTGGGCACGATCATTACCACCACACCATGTTCGAAATGCTGGGCAATTGGAGTTTTGGTGATTATTTCAAAGAAGAGGCCATTGACTGGGCCTGGGAATTGCTAACCAGTGTGTACGGGTTGCCCAAAGACCAATTGTATGTGACGGTATTTGAGGGAGATTCCGAATCGAATGTAGCATTCGACCAAGCCGCCTATGACCGCTGGTTGCGCTGGGTTCCCACTTCGCGCATCATCAACGGCAATAAAAAAGACAATTTTTGGGAAATGGGCGATACTGGTCCCTGCGGTCCTTGTACCGAAATTCACTTCGACATGCGTTCGGCCAGTGAAAGAGCCCAAATGGATGGTTCTTCCTTGGTCAACAAGGACCACCCCGAAGTGATTGAAATTTGGAACTTGGTTTTCATGGAGTTCAATCGCCAAGCCGATGGTTCGCTGGTCAAATTGCCCGAGCAGCACGTAGATACGGGTATGGGTTTTGAGCGCCTCACCCGCGCCATTCAAGGGAAAAGCAGCAACTACGATACCGATATCTTTCAGTATTTGATTGAGAAAACGGCACAGCTGAGCGGTCACGCCTATGGCGATGCCGAAGCACAAGACATTGCCTTTCGAGTCATTGCCGATCACATTCGCGCGGTGGCTTTGTGCATCGCCGATGGTCAACTGCCTTCCAATGCGGGAGCGGGTTATGTCGTTCGTCGAATTCTACGCCGTGCTGTGCGATACGGATACAGTTATCTCGGGCTTCAGCAGCCCTTCTTGTGCGAGTTGGTGCCCGGTTTGGCCTCATTCTTCGCCTCGGCCTTCCCTGAGTTGAATCAGCAGGCCTCATTCGTCTCTAAGGTGGTCAAAGAGGAAGAGTTGAGCTTTTTCCGCACCCTGGCCACGGGTATGAGCCGCATTCAATTGTTTTTGCAACAGAATCCCGGCCAATCCGTTGACGGGCAAATGGCCTTTGAACTGTACGATACATTTGGGTTCCCCTATGATTTGACAGAGTTGATCGCTCGTGAAAATGGCATTCAAGTGGACCGAGCTGGCTTTGAAAAGGCCTTGAATGAGCAGAAAGAGCGCAGCCGTGCTGATGCGGCTAAAGCCACCGGTGATTGGATGGTATGCTTGCCTCAGTCTTCAGAGTCATTTGTGGGCTATGATCATGAGCAGGTAACGACTCGCATCAGCCGCTACCGCAGCGTGGAGCAGAAGGGAAAGACTCAAGTCCACATCGTATTGGATGAAACTCCCTTTTACGCTGAAAGTGGCGGTCAGGTGGGCGACAGCGGATACCTCGTTGGCTGTGAAGACGGTCAACGCATTCGCGTATTGGACACTCAAAAAGAGAATAAACTGCATTTGTTGGTCTGCGAGGATTTGCCGAATCGTTTGGATCAGGTTTTTGCGGCCGAGGTAGATTCTGCCCGCCGTTTTCGAATTTCATGCAACCACAGCGCTACCCATTTGTTGCACTCGGCGCTCAGAGAAGTTTTGGGTGAACACGTAGCGCAGAAGGGCTCTTTGGTGAACGATAAGCAGCTGCGATTCGACTTCTCGCATTTTGCTAAAATGAGCGAGGAAGAATTGCAACAGGTAGAGCAACGAGTGAATGAGCAAATTCAAGCTGCCATTGCTTTGGAGGAAATGCGTAATTTGCCCATTGAGGAAGCAAAAGCCTTGGGAGCCACGGCTCTTTTTGGTGAAAAGTATGGCGACCAAGTACGAGTCATCGCTTTTGATCGCGCTTATTCGATAGAACTCTGTGGAGGAACCCACATTCGCAACACACGCGACATACAACTCTTTAAGTTGAAAGCTGAAAGCAGTGTAGCGGCTGGTGTTCGTCGCGTTGAGGCCATCACCCAAGAGGCAGCCATGGATATGATCAATCAGCGTTTGTCGCTGTTGGCCCAGCTAGAAGCAGCCATGGGACATCCGGCTGATGCATTGGCCACTTGGAACAAGACCCAAGAAGAACTGAGTAAATCCAAGAAACAATTGGAGCAGCTCGAAGGTCAACAATTGCAGCATACCAAGTCTCAGTTGTTGCAGCAAGTGGAAACCATTCAAGGCATTCCAACTGTAGTGGCTCAATTGAATTTGCCCAGTGCCGATGCCGCCAAACAGCTTTGTTTTCAGTTGAAGCAAGAGTTGGGTAATCCCGTTGTTTTGATTGCTTTTGAGGCTTCTGAAAAACCGGGATTGGCCTTTTACATTGATGATCAATGGGTGGCCGAGAAAGGTTGGAACGCTTCCCAATGGGTGCGTGAGTGTGGCAAAGAAATCCAAGGCGGCGGTGGTGGCCAGCCATTCTTTGCAACGGCTGGAGGCAAATGGTTGCCTGGTTTAGATGAGGCCTTGAAAAAGGCGAAATCGATGTTGGGCTAATTAGCCCAACATCATCAGTTTTTTCATTTCGAAAAACTCCATTTCTGGGTACATTTCAGATAGCTTCTCAATGCGCAATGGGCTTTGAGGTGCCAATTGCATCAAGTCCTGAGCTTCGCTATCCAAATCTCCACCCTTGAGCAAATACATGCGGGGCTTGCCTTTGAATTGACCTTTCATCCAGGTGAAAAGGGATCGTGCTGGCGCCACGGCCCTGGCCGTGGCGGCATCGAATTTGCGATTCAAGGTTTCGGTGCGCGATTGTATGGCTTCGGTATTTTTCAATCCCAAGGCATCGCTTATGGCTTGAACAACCTGAATTTTTTTACCAATCGAGTCGCAGAGTACGAATTGGGTTTCGGGAAACAGAATGGCCAAGGGAATTCCAGGAAAACCACCGCCTGTGCCTATGTCAATGATTTCTTCTCCCGCATGGAACTTATGATAATGTCCTAGGGCTAAGCCATGCAAGACGTGGTGGACATAGAAATTGTCCATGTCTTTTCGAGAAATGACGTTTACACGGGCATTGTGAAAGGCGTATAATTCGTAGAGTTGTTGAATTTGACCCTGCTGAAAGGGTGTCAATTCAAAAAATGAGGAAACAATGCTCGCGTCTACCATAAAATTCTTTTTGTAAAAAACACCCGTATTCCCATGTACAAATACCACAGCCCATAGAAAATCAAATGAAGGGGGAATAGGGCAGAGAATTGGTTCATTTGCAATTGTTTGCCCTTTCTGTGCAATACGATCCAGAGCACAATCAAAGGCAATGCAGTAGCCAGTGCGGGGTATATCCAGGCGCTGGTTTGTACCCACCAATAAATCCAAGACGCCAGCAGAGCGAGCAGCGTGAACGGAAATAAGCTGAGATTTCGCTTCACCTGACCGGGGTATAATTTTCCTACCCATAAATGCCTGATTTTTTGTTTGGTGTAGGCTTTCCAGTTTTGAGCTCCAGGACTGAAGGTGAAGGCCTCAGCGTTTAGAACGATGGCCGTGTTTGTAGCCGTGGCGGCAGATTGCACGAATAAATCGTCGTCTCCTGCAGGAATGTGGTGGTGTTGAGAAAACCCACCCACACGGTCATAGGCTGTGCGCAGATAAGCCAAGTTGCGCCCCAGGCCCATGTATGGTTTGTTTCGCAGGGCCCAGCCTAAGAAATGCAAATGGGTCAGCAGCGTTTCAAAGTGAATGACTCCACCCAAAAATCCCTTTTTAACGATCAAAGGAGAAGGCGCGATGACCATTTCAATTCCCGGTTGAAAAGCCGCAGCCATATGCTTCAGCCACTGGTCTGATGAGGGCTTGCAATCGGCATCACACAGCACCAAGTGAGCGTGTTTGGCTTTTTTAAATCCCAGGGTAAGGGCTAGTTTCTTGCCACCATTCTTCACATAATCGGGATCAAGATAGACTACTTGCAACTTGTGATTTTCTTGTTGCTTTTGCAGCAAGACCAAATGGCTTTCATCGGTGCTTCGATCGTCGATGACTACCACTTCAAAATCAGGGTAATCCTGGCCGAGCCAAGCATCTAAATTCTGTTTGAGGTTTTCTCGTTCGTTGTGAGCCGATACAACCAAAGAAATGGGAGGCAAGGGGCCTAGAGGCGCAGGTGAATCTGATGGGCTAGTTCGAGGTATTCTAACTCGGTGAACAACCAGTATCAACCACGTCAGTAACAGGGCCAATGCAAACAAAAAGACCAACAAAGGCTTTAGTTCTATGGGGTTCCAAGAAGCTGAGGCAACCCAAAATTCAGGATCCATTAAGAATTCCATGCAAGAGCCAAAATTAGCCCTTGTTTCAGGCTGTTTAAGTCTCAGTTATCCACGTTGGACACTAGGTGAAACAGCCACGCTTTCGCGCATCGATCCAGGGTTTGAAAGGTGGTTTCAAACCCTTCTTCACCGCCATACCAAGGGTCTTGCACATCAGCATGGGGGGCAATAGGATCCAATTCTCGCATTTTGTGAATTTTATATCGAAAGGCCTCTGGACATAAATTTTTTACGGTCGTTAAATTCTGTTCGTCCATCACTAAAATACGATCAAACTCAGCAAAATCTTGCTGTTGAATCTGTCGACTGCGGTGTTCCAATTGCAGACCATGGCTCAATGCATTTTTACGGGTGCGGGTATCGGGCAGCTCTCCGTTGTGCAAGCCATTCGTGCCGCATGAGTCGACGGTGAATCTATCGGCTAACCCTTGCTGTTGGGCATGCCATTGAAACAATCCTTCAGCCAAGGGGCTTCGGCAAATGTTTCCCAAACAAACGAACAAAATCTTCATGGTTCTAGGCAAAGGTAATCCAGCCCTCGATGGGCAAAAAAAAACCCTGGATTTCTCCAAGGTTTTGGTCGGGGAGACAGGATTCGAACCTGCGACCCTCTGGTCCCAAACCAGATGCGCTACCGGCCTGCGCTACTCCCCGCAATCTGCGACCCCAACAGGACTCGAACCTGTGACCGTCTGCTTAGAAGGCAGATGCTCTATCCAGCTGAGCTATGGGGTCCCTAGGGGCGGTGCAAAGGTAAGAATTCAATTTTACATTTTTCGACAGGGGTCATTATTTCTTGTACCATTGCAAGCCGCATTCAAGAGGGCCTTGGCGTAGGGCTGGAATAACAAAAAAGGGCCCGAGGGCCCTTTTCTGTTCTATGAAACAACAACTACTTTAAGAACGTCAAAATTGAAGGAAAGCACCGTGATAATATTTCTTTCGCTGAGGACTGCAAGACTTTGGTGTACCGCAGGCCGTAAGTAAAATTGCTATGATTACTATCAAGATCATGTTTTTCATTGTTGTGTTCTACTAGGTTGTTAGTAGAAACACAAAAGGGGAGTCGTATCCCCCAAAAAAAAACATTAAAAAATTCAATCAATTGAATTTCAAACTATTGCAATTTCAAATGCGCTTTGATCCATTGCAATTGTCCAAAGGTAAAACGCTTGTCAACCATTCCTTTGATGTGAGAAACGCTGCTGTTATCGGCCTGTTTAAAGGCCGTGACTAGTGTTTCAATATCTTCTGGGGGCAAGAGAGATTCTACGGCAATCAGCCCTTCGAAAATGAGCCTAGCTAGGTGGCTTTCAATGGTGCTAGTTGACAAATCCCGCAAGGTGGCCAATTGATCAATGTTGGGATTTTCTTTGAATTGAAGATAGGTGGTAAAGATGCTGTCGCTTATGCGCTCTCTAGCTTCAGCCTCTATGGGGTTAAGCAGGGGTTCAACAATTGGTCTTTCCCAATTTTTACCCTGATACAATGGGATTCCCAAGAATTGAATCGATTGCCATTGCAGTATTTTAGCCCAATACACCTGCTGAAGGGCTTCGGCTTCTTTGTGCCAAGTTTTTGAACCGCTTTTTACCGCCCACATTTCCATGTGTGTTGAAAGGGGGGCCATGCATTTTTCAATCATTTGACCAATGAACCATTCAGCCGCTTTGGTGCAGTCTGTGGTCAAGGCTTGGGCATAGTGATCGGTTGGAGCTGATGCATCTACCTGTTGGTACAAGCGATTGAGTTTGTGGTTGAATTTACGCGCAATGTCTTGCCATTCATTCAATTGAATAATCCCTTTTTGCAAATGTTGGGTCCATTCTAAGGGCCAGGCCCGTTGATTTTTAGCCGATTTGGATCGCCCCGATTTTTGGGTCTTTGCCAATTTTTCGGCTAAATGGTCGCGAAGGGGCATTAAGTCGAAAAACCGTTTCAATCGATCCAAGGCATATTCCTGTTTGGCCCATTGTATTTCGCGAAGCAAAACTTGGGATTTGCTGCGAGCATCTAAAAATTCAACGCAGCGTTCGTCTACCATCAGGTTTCGATTCTGGATGGGGGTTTTCAATACAATGCCTTCAAAACTCCGGCAGCGACTCAAGGCTACATACACTTGACCCGGAGCAAAACTCCTACCCGCATCAATGACAACGCGATCCAGGGTTAAGCCTTGGCTTTTGTGTATGGTTATGGCCCAAGCTAAGCGAAGCGGGAATTGAAGAAAGGAGCCCAATTCGCTTTGGCTGACGCTGTCTTGGCCTGCGTCGTATTCGTATTTAAGATTTTGCCACTTTTCGCGTTCCACTTCAATCACCCGATTGTTCTCGGTAAAACGCACGGCGATTTTGTCGGTCTCAAAGCGTTCAATGATGCCCAATTTGCCATTGTAGTAGCGACCCTCGCCCGTGCTGTCATTTTTGACAAACATGATTTGTGCCCCTTTCTTCAGGTCCAGGTCAACATCGGTGGGGTATTGGCTCTCTACAAAATTGCCTTTGATCTCAGCCCTATGGCTATACAGATGTCCAGGAAGATCATTGAGTTTTTGCTGGTTGATGGACTGGGCCATCGCGTTGTGGCTGCACAGGGTAACCCAGCCTTCTGCATCATCGGGCTCGAATTCGGGTTGCAAGCGACTGTTGAGAAATTCGTAGTCATCATAGTCCAATTGAGCATGACGCACGTTGTTCAACAGTTGAATGAAAGATCGATCTCGCTGACGGTGAATTTCAGTCAATTCTATAGTCGCCGCCCCCAAGGCTTGGAAACAGTGTGCTGAAAAGAAATAGGGGCTTGAGTAATGCTGGTTGAGCAACACACCTTCTTCTTGTTTGACAACGGGGGGCAATTGAAACAGATCGCCAATCATCAGCAATTGAACGCCACCGAAGGGCAGTTGGGTGCGCCGAGCGGTTTTCAGCGCCAAATCAACGGCATCCAGCAAATCGCAGCGAACCATTGATATTTCATCAATGACCAGCAATTCCAAGTTTTGCAACAGCTCCAACTTGGCTTTTGAATAGTGAAAATGACCCAACATCATGGGGATGTTTTGGGCTTGGTTAGGGTCCACGCCGTCGTAGGTTGGAACAAACATGCGGGTGGGTAGGCCGAATAGGCTGTGCAAGGTGCTGCCACCGGCGTTGATGGCTGCCACTCCTGTGGGAGCTACGACAGCGGTTTTTTTGTGGGTCTCGCGAACAACGCGCTTCAGGAATGTGGTTTTGCCTGTGCCTGCCTCGCCCGTCAGGAACAAACTCTTGCGGGTATGCTCAATCCAGTCAAATGCCAGTTCAGAGGCAGAGGCGTGTTCCATGTTATAAAGAAACCCAAATGCCGAGATTCAGCCTTTGCGTTTTCCATCCTTCATAGGGTTTGACAGTCAAGCCTACATCGTTGATGTAAGAAAAGTCGCTATTGAGAAAATCTTTTAAAAAGTAGTATTCAGCATAAATGCCCATGCCTTTGCGCTTGCCTATGGCTACCCGAGCATAGGGATTGAACTGGTTGACGCGGTTTGAGTTGGAGACCCCTGGATTGGGAATCCACTGGGCGAATTCGATGCTCTTTTGACTGCGTTCTCCACCCTCAAATCGTTTCTGTTTGTAGTGGAAATACCAATCAAGCCCGCCTCCAATTTCAACGCCCAACTTGCCCAACTTGGCTTTGTATTTGAACTCTGGACTGAGTGAATAAGCCCGAAATTTAATTCGATCCATGCTTCCCGCCAGGGTGCTGCTTTCTTGATCAAAAATGATTCCCTGATTTCGAATGTTCAAACCTGCATGCAGGTTGGCTTTGTGCAGATTCTTGATGAAAGGAAAATCCAAACCGTAGCGGGGAATGGAGGCCATCGATTGGTTGTTAGCTTGAATGAAAGACAATTGCAGTTGCCCCCATGCGGTCATTTGAACAAGGAGGCACAAGGCCAACGCGGCTGATTTTCTCATGTAAAGCGAAGGTAAGCACTATCGCTCAGATTCAGGGCCTGGGGGCGACGTAGGTGACCACATTGAACATGCGGGGACCGTTGAGATTTACCTCAATCACCACATCGGCCATGATGTGTTGGTTTTCGGCAAACGTGCTAGCCAGATTCTGGTGAATCATGAAACGGCCTTTGAAGCCAAGGTCTGGGAACTGAACGACGATGGGTGTGTATCCTTTGGGGCAATCTTGAAACGATTGGGCATACTGCGGGTCCCTCGAAGAGGGCTTGATCAAGATGATGTTCGAGATTTTGACAACTTGGTTGTTGAATTGTTCCGGATGCTGGGTGAAGGCATTGGCATCTACGTGTTTTTGGGCTTGCCCCATGGATATGAAGCAAAACCAAGCCAACCCAAAAAGGAACCAAGGTTTCATGAACTGCATTTTTGCATCAAATGCTATGCCAAAACCAATGTGAAAATAAATGTCATTAAACAGTACTTTGTATTGCATAGTACTATTGCAATGCCTAATTTTGCTTCATGGATTTGGAAAATTCGCGGCAGCAAATGCGCAAAGGAATCTTGGAGTACTGCATTCTGCAGGTGATTTCGCGCAAAGAGTGCTATGCTTCTGATATCATAGAACAGTTGAAGAAAGCGCGCTTGATTGTGGTTGAGGGTACTCTTTATCCGCTGTTGACCCGATTGAAAAATACGGGATTGCTGCAGTACAAATGGGAGGAATCGGCTGCCGGTCCACCCCGAAAGTATTACTCATTAACCCCAGAAGGAGAGGTCTTTTTGACAGGCCTGGACCAAACCTGGATCGAATTGCGCACGGCCGTAAGCCACATCACCAACCCTTCAAAAGTGAACTGAACCATGAATAAAATTATCAAAGCCAACATACAAGGCTTCGTATTTCCCATCGATGAGCAAGCCTACGAGCGTTTGAATGCCTATTTCGACCGATTGAAATTGGCCATGCCCGATGCAGAAGCCTTTGAAGACATCGAACGCAGAGTCGCTGAATTGTTCTCGTACCGTTTGGGCCAGGGGCTCGAAGCCATTTTCATGGCTCAAGTGGAAGCGGTCATTCAGCAAATTGGGGAGGCTGACGAATTCATGGATGCAGCTACACCTTCGGTTGATGCCAAAACAGAATCGGTGAAGCGTTTGTATCGAAATCCCAACGATAAACGCATTTCGGGGGTAGCCTCGGGTCTGGCGGCTTATTTTGGATTGGACGCCACCCTGGTTCGCGTGTTTTTTGCTGCAAGTATATTCGTGGGGGGCTTTGGAGCCTTGTTGTATCTGGTCTTGGTGCTGTTGGTTCCGGAAGCCACTACACCTGCGCAACAGCTGGAGATGAGGGGAGAAGCCGTCAACGTAGAGAATTTGGCGAGAACCATGAAAAATGGCATTCAGGAGAATCTCGACAAACACGGTCCCAGAGCGAAAAGTTGGTTGCAATCTCGCTCCAAGGGATTGGCCAGGGTCATGGGTTTTGTTCTGTTGATCGCATTTTTGCTCATTGCTGTGCCCTTGGCATTTAGCGTAGTGGCCTCAGCGGGAGCCTTTGGTTTTATCTACGGCATGGTTCAGCAGTATTTTTTTGTGAGCTCAGAGCAAGCAGCCTGGGTTTTTGCTGCGGCTTTGGTCATGCTGTTGGTACCCCTGTTTTTGTTGTTGTTCCAGGCTCTTAAACTGTTGTTATCTGGCAAGTCGATGCCCGTGCTTGTGCGTTGGGTATTGGGATTGACTTGGTTAACGGCCTTTGGGTATTTGTTGTTTACGACCTTAGAATTGGGGCGGGACTTTTCGCACAAAGGACAAGTGGAAACGCAATACAATTGGAACGAATGCGATTCGGCCCAATGGCTTCAGATTGGGGTAAAAGGCGTCTCGGCGGCTCCTTATCGCAGCCATGAGCTGGAATGGGTGGAAGGAGATAAGCGAGTTGTATTTAGAGGAGAAAGCGATTGGAACGAGTTGCTCGCCAACCGTTTGAGCGAAGATGTTGAGTTGGAATTGGCTCAAACCATACAATCGAAGCCTTTCGTTCGAGTGGAAATGCTGTCGCGTGGATCTTCAGCCATGTCGGCTATGAAGCGCGCTTCTCTCATTGAATACCCGGTTGAAATCAAAGGGAATGAATTGCGCCTGTCTCAATATTTTGGATTGGGCTCAGGGCCTGATGGGGTTTGGCGCAAACAAGAAGTCAGGGTGCGCGTTTATGTACCACTTGGATACAAAGTGGCCCTGGATCCTTCTTGCAGAAGGGTCATTCGACATTTGGATGGTCAAGCCTTGCACCTGGGTCAAGATCCCCAATCACAATCGGTACTGCTGGAATCAACGGCTGCTGGCTTGCAAAAAATCAGCATCCTTAGCGAACCAACAAACGAGTAGTGTAGGGGCCTTGTGGGCTGTTCAGGCGAAGGAAGTAAACCCCCGAGGGGTAGTTCAATGTTGAAAGGCGATGGAACCCTGTTGCTGCTTTTTGCTGATCGATCAATTGACCTTGGCTGTCCCAAATTTGTAACTCACCGTCTTCAGGGATTTGAATTTGGGTCCAATCGTCGCTTGGGTTGGGGTATAGCTCCAGGGTTTTATGGTTTTCAAATGAATGAATTGAATTCAGTTCATACGGGCTGATAATGAGCAGTTTGTTGGACCTTGATTCAAGTTCAAGTTCAGATATATTCCAATGGCTTACACCCCCTTTTGAGTCGATTTCGCAGGTTCCCCATTTTCGTTGAGTATTGGCTTCAAAGACACCGTAAATACCTGCCTTCAGCGTAGAAGCTGGCCAAGTTGGAGAAGCCGAAGTGGGGCTATTGCTTAAGTTGTGAACAGCCAGGACTGCTTCATCTCCCCAAACACGGGCGAAAGCCAGGATGCGCTCATCTCGGCCATCAGCGGGCAAGTAATATCCTCTCCTAAGGCCCTCGTAGCGCTGGCGCATGGCTATGCTGTGGCGGTATTGGTTCCACAATGAGGCTGAGTCCAGTTGCTGCATTTCTACATTCTTGGTGGTATAATCGCTGTTTACCGATCTCCAAGCCTTGCCGCTGCTAAATCCAGCTCCCGACTCTGGGCTCCACTGCATGGGAGTGCGAATGTTGAGGTGGTCTCCAGTTCCGGTCATGCCAATTTCTTCACCGTAATACAAAAAGGGTACACCGGGTAGTTCGAGTAGCACAGACGCACATTGTTTATTCTGGTCTATGTCGTTCAATGCAGAAAAGACCCGGTCTTGGTCGTGGTTGGTCAGGAAGGTGCTGTATTGCATGCGCGGATACAAACTCTCAACCTTCTGCATCTGGTTGTGTACGACTGAGGCTTTCCCTTGTTGAACAGCGCGTTGAACGCATCCAGCTAAATCAAATTCGAAGCAACTTTTCAGTACGGAATCCGATACATACGGAATGATTTTTTCGGTGTAATCCCATACTTCGCCAACGCTGAAATAGTCAGGATTTATAGCTGTCAATCGCCGGTTGAATTCTTTCAAGATGTCAAAAGTCTCAGGCGTATTTTCCAGGATAGAAGAATCCTCATCCAGGTATTTAATCGCGTCCAGACGGTATCCATCGGCACCAAGCGATAACCAATGTTCGGCCACTTTCATCATGGCTTCTCGAGCTTCGGGATTTTCATAATTCAGGTCAGGCATGCCGTCGTAGAAAATTCCATAATAGTATTGACCCATGAATGACTGGCAAACTTGTTGCCCCCATGGTCCCGTTTGATTGGGCTTGCTGCTCGACCATCGGTACCAATCGCGATACCCATTTTGGTTGTTTCGAGATTGAACAAACCAGTCGTTTTGGTTGCTGGAATGGTTCATGACCAAATCGAGGATGACTTTGATTCCCCTGGCATGGCAGGAGTCGAGCAGAGCCTGGAAGTCACTCATCGTCCCGTAATCAGGTTCAGTCGCGTAATAATCGCTTACGTCGTATCCGTGATAGCTCGGTGATTCCATCATGGGCATTAGCCACAATCCCGTTACGCCCAAACTTTGCAAATAATCCAGGCGCTGAATGATGCCCTGAAAGTCGCCCTTTCCATCGCCATCTGAGTCTTGAAAGCTGCGAACGAATATTTCGTAGAAGATGGCATCGTTCCACCAGTGCAAGGTGTATGCAGTGTCCATTGGCACTGCGGGGCATTTATTGAACAAAACCGATGGAACAATGAGGTTCATTGTTGGCACTTGAACCGTTCGATTGAATGTGGCTCCAACGGTGCACGAAGAAGGTGCATTTTCTGCTTGAGGCCAGGCGTTGCCATTGATAAACTTGTATTCCCATAACCCACTGGGTATGTCGAGCGTAACAGAGAAAATTCCATCGTCGTCAAGGTCGCTCATGGAGGTGCTGGCGGGGTTCCAATCGGCCCCAAAACCCGCTTCACTTTGGAAATTGCCTGCCACATGAACGCCTTGGGGCGATACTGTTTGTTCGCTCATGTCTACTTGAAAAGTAACCGAATAAGCGGCTAGTAGCGATGGAAACAGGCACAAAACCCAACACAATTGACGCATACCTCAAAGGTACGCCCTACGGTAGTTTGGCTGGCAAAATCTGTCGAAAAGTCAAGTTGATGCGCAGGTTTTGGGCTTTTTTGCTTTTGGGCACGCAATGTTCCCAGTCGCTTTGACATTCGTTTCGCATGATCATCAGGCTGCCGTGCTCCAAGTCCCAAGCATGCACTTCTCGGGTTTGACGGTGGCGCAATTTGAAGACGCGAGTCTGGCCCAAACTGATCGATGCGATGAAAGGCTGTGGGCCAAGCTCGGGTTCATCATCGCTATGCCAAGCCATGGAGTCTGCTCCCGTTCGGTAAGCATTGGCTAAGACCGAGTTAAACCCTTGGCCAAAATCCTGATTCAAGCGATGCATAAGGGCTTGAAGTTCGGCGGTCGGCTCCTGGGGCTGATAGGTCTTTCGGCTAAAGGTATAGGAGGCGCCTGCATTTCCATACCAAGCCATCAATCGAGGAAAGGGAATGGATTTTCCGTACATCCTCAAATATTCTTGTTGCCAATCGAGCGTTTGGTCCAACGCATCCAATAAGGTGCTAGCTTCAGCGGGGGCTAAATAATGGGGCAAATAATCAACAGGAACCTCAAGCATACGACTGGGGAAACGGGACTTCCATTTGTTATTACTCTATGAAACAGACCATTTTCTTTTTCGTTTGTGCGGTGGCGGTTGTTTGTGTAGCTCAATCTAAAAGCTTTTGACCAAACTTTCAGAGGATGCCTCCCTTCGGTCGGCTTGTGATCCCTGGAAGGGGAGTTCCAAAGTCGAAAAACCTTGCGGGTTCCCCGCAGGTATTTTTATGCCCCTTTGCCCTTCGCTCAAGCAAGCTTGGCTTGGGCTGGGGGCATAAAAAAACCCGGCAGAGCCGGGTTTTTCGCCTGTGGCGGTGAAGGGGGGATTCGAACCGGTATTTTAAGTTGTTGTATTTCATTTGTTTGCAAGACTTAAGGAAGGTGTACTCACGATTTTGCGGTCATGCTTTGTATGCCTGTGGATTCGTATTTGAACATAAGAGTTTGTGCAAGCGTTTTCAATGCACTTGAGATAAATCTTATCTTATCTTTATTTAAGATAAAATATGCGTAAGTTGTTTTATATTAGATTTATTCCTGTGTATGGAATGTGAAAAAGTTAACTAAAAATTAACTTGACAATAGGGGGTTGTTGGCGTAAATTTACCACCACAAGGGATTGTCCAATTTACCACCGAACTTATAGGTTTAAGATTTTCTATAACAGTAGGTTGAGTACTTAGAATTTTAGGTATGCAATTCTAATTTTAGCCCCTGTATAAGCAAGTTTGGCGATTTTATAACATCAAATGTTAATGTTGTTATAATGCTTCGAATTATAGTTATGAAGAATTATAAAATAAATAAACAAAGTAATAGATTAAGTCTATTAGGGGATACTATGCCTAAAAAGCCCTTAGGGTATTGGGATAAAGTAATCGTAAACCAAGAAGAGATGAGCTTAAGTAAGGCTTCTCAAGAGCATCCCATAGAGTTATTTAAATTAATCGTAAACAAAGAGTTGTGGGTAGCCGAAAGGGTGTACATGAATCTACTGGACTACATGAGAGCCATAGACCATCCCTTGTACTACGAGCACAGAAAGCCTTATCATCAGAAGGCAATATCCAAGGCCAAAGCGAAAAGCGAGTATGAGTTGGATTATGTAGTTAGAAATAAGCTCAAAGGGGAGCAAGCTGACCAAATAAACTTAACTGTTAACGGGAAGACAAGATCTTATCTTTACGTAAGTGCTACTGATAAAGTTAGTTTTAACCAGAAGTCGGTATCCCTAGAGAAAAAGGAGGGTAGTTTTATCTTTACTAAAAAGAAAACTTAATCTTTTATTTCTACTTGGCTGAAAAGCTGATCTATCCTGGTCACGAGGTGCTGTGCAGCTTTAATCTTTGTTATCATAGTTCCTTTTTTGGGGCTATGCTAACGCTTTTGGAACTAAAGGCAATGCTAAATTTATTTTTATAGAGTTCATTTGGAGTTGTATTAATTTGCCCCTAAAGTTGTATTAGGATTTTTAATTTCTCCCTTAGAATATGGTAAAAAAGAGTTCTAAATCAAAAATAGACAATGATGGTGAAGAAACTATCGGAGTAAAAATTTTTACTTACGTATTTGCCGCTGCTGTGACTGGTTTATTTGTGTATTGGGTTTGGGGAGGTTTTGATAAATCTCAAACATCAATTGATGATGGCATTTCTTATAAAAGCTATACAGCATGTGGAACAGATACATCAAAATGGAGATTAGTTTATTCTGATTTAATCCATCAAGTAGTCGAAGATTCAAAAGATGGTTTATGGAATAGCGAGCCAGAATTTGGAGGATGGGAGTTCGAATTGAAGTATATTGATAAGTTTGTTGAAGAAAAAATTGCTGACGAATCCGTTGCAGGTCAAATATCTTTGATTAGGGGAGAGGTGTTCAGGAATTTTGGAAAAAAACACAAATTGGATAAAAATTCAGAAGACTTTATTCTGGAAAAGTTGGGATTGTATTCATACTGATTTTTGTCTCAAATCATGCTGGATTAATACCAAAAAAATCTTTTAACACCCCCGGTTTCCCAGGGGTGTTTTTTTTATAGCTGCTCTGACAATAGCCTTGTAGCTGTAACTGCATTCACACTGCGTTCCAGGTACTTATCGATGAAGGAACTCTTGTTTGCCCCTGTGAGCAGGTTATAAACCTTCCACAAGTCAATGAAACCATCGCTTGATCGGCTGAAATGCTTGTCGTAGTAGTATCCCGAAGTCACTTGATTCATCTGGTGATCAGTAAAAGCAATAGGAGAGTGCTGTTTGGTTTCACTTAAGGGCATGTGGAGTGGTGGTATTTGTTCAAATTGTTTAGTAAGATTTTAACTAAACCTCTGGTCTATGATTCAGGGAGTATTATACTTTACATTCTCACCTCTAATAAGTCTCCCCATAAAATCAATAAGAGACTCCTCTGACATATTATAGTTTAACCATCCACAATCGACTATATCTCATCCATTCTTTAAGGCATCGTGTATAGACTCATTTGGGTTTCGATCAAAAAGGTTGTAATAAACTAATAAACAATAACTTTGTAATTAATCAAATTCTGTATATTTGTCTTTAAAACATCCTAATACGTAACAGACTATGCAAACACAAACATGTCCATATTGTCAAGAAGAAGTCAAGAAAGAAGCAAAAAAATGTAAACACTGTGGTGAAATTTTAGATGTTGCTTTAAGAGCTGCTGAAGAAGCAAAGAGAAATTCAGGAGGAAACGTTTTCAATGTAGCTGGTGGCTCATCATCATCTTCATCATCATCATCATCTTCATCCTCTCCTTCTTCAGACGGAAGTTTTTTCAATAGAATCACATGTTCAGACTGGGTCTTAATATTTTTTACAGGAGGCTTGTGGTTAATAGTTGTTGCATTGCGGGGTAAGTAGTTGAAATCTGTATTAATAAAATTTATACGTTTCTATCAAAAGAAAATCTCTCCTTTGAAATCTAATAGTAGTTGCATTTTTATACCTACTTGTTCTGAATATTTTATTCAAAGCCTCGTTAAGCACGGACTATATAATGGCACAAGACTAGGAATTAATAGAGTCTTCAAGTGTAGACATAGAGCTCAAGGCGGACATGACCCTGTTTAGTAAATGATATATGTAATATAGTCTTTAATAATATCATTAGAAATGTCTCCTGAACGGGTAAAATTAAGGTAAGGAATGGAAATAGGAAGAAGAACAAGAACATGACTAAAACAGATTGCAAGTAAATCAAAAAGACCGTTGCTAGTCAGCGGTCTTTTTTTTTAGATTTTAATCCTCAAAGTCCCAATTCAACTTTTCAGTAGGGCCATTTGGTCCAAAGTGAGCTGCCCAGGAATAATCGCGGTATGAGGCCAATCGAAAAGACAGTTCTGGAGTTTTGTGAACCTTGAATTTGATTAGCCCCACGTACATCGCTTCAGGCTTTTTCAAGTGATTAAGCGAGCAAAGCGCTTGGCAAAGTCCCGAAACTTTTCAGGGTGATTTTTGAACCTATCAACCTGATCGCTCAATAATCCATCAAAATCTAGAATAAAATCCAGGTCATGCTTGCTCATGCGCTTTTGGAAAGCCACTTGTAGGTTAGGGAAAATTGAGAGATTTTTTGATGATAGCATTGGAGCGAATAGGATTACTATGTCTCAAGTTCGGAAATAGTTTTAGTAATTACCTAGATTCCGTAAATCATCCGGAGTGAAATCATAGTTTTCAAGTCAATCGCAGTACTTCCATTCCCTTGAATTCAGATGTAATCGTTAGACTCTTTAAATGGTCCTGTCCTTAAGTTGAATAAAGTGGATATTTAACTATACCTCTGGTCCAGGATTCAGGGAGTATTATACTGTTGCACTATTTACTAAAGATTTCTGCTCTTCATTTAGTATAGAATGTCGAATTTGATAGCAATTAGGATACTATTATAAATCATAGTATTATAGAACCATGAACAAGCTAAAATATTTTTCAGTCAGTGTATTTTTCTTCTTGTTGGCTATTGGAAGCGGTTCTGATAAGGGTGCCGACAAAAAAGAGGATAAAGAGGATAAAAAGGAATCTACCTATATGGATTCAGCGCACATTACACAAAAGGATTTTTTTAAAATTGTGTCAAAATACGATTCCATTTTTAAAACAGCTTCAGATGGCAATAAGATACAGTTTCAAGGAATGGTTGATGATAAAAATAAAGATTTAAAAGAGTTCTTCAAAAGAAGTGATATTGTAAAATTCCAGGTAGATAACTGGATTGGGAGAGTTAAAGAAATACAAACAAGATGGAATGGTGGTGGATTAAAAGTGTATTGCAATTCAGAGGCCAAAAATTATGCGATATATGGAGGGTCTACTTTTTACTTGAATTCTACCAACGTTTTTGATGATGCATCATTAGATGTTGCTACGGAAATTTCTAAGAAATCAGATCTATATAAAAAGCTGGCTACTTTGAAAGAAGATGCAATTATTAGATTTTCAGGAAAATTTGTTAAGGCCCCGAGTTATTATTCGGTTTCCTACATCCTTTCTAATTCCGAATATGCTAATGCAGACCAGGAGTATTTATTTAAATTCACTGATGTTCAGGAGATTGTAACAGAAAAAGATAATTGACAAGTGCAATAAAATTATCTTGGGCCATAATTGCCTTGTTTTTAGGTGTTATTATTTATTTGTTCCCCGTTAATGGGGTTCTAAGAAATATTTTACCCGATTTTCTCTGGGCGGTTTCGTTTTCGGTATCTCTAAATTTATTTGCAAGTAAATTTTCTCCACTGCTGCATGTTTTAACCATAACTCTTTTAGGTTCAGTTTATGAGATAGGGCAAAAGCTATCTTTTTGGCATGGTACCTATGATGTTTTGGATATTCTTGCTTACATAACAGGCGCTATTTTCGGTCAGCTTATTTGTCTTAAAGGTTTTAGTAATAGAAAATTTTGGATATCGATAAATAAATGACTACTTATAAATTTCTAATATGACTTACATTATTCTATTATTGTCGTGGTTGGTAGTTGAGTTTTTCTTCTCCTTATTTGGAAAGACAAGAGGCTCTCGAATTAGTATTCCAATGTTTCGGGCTCTATGGCGGGAAGGGGATACCTTATTTGGTATTTTATATATGTACATGCTCATACTACCTGCGACATTTGTTTTGTGGTTTATTATATCGGTTTTTTTAATTTGACATTAAAT
>Ga0222714_10000444_pt1 | contig 47912 bp, 48 predicted proteins | sample C33_3DmetaG_FD_165048 | JGI IMG/M metagenome (GOLD analysis project Ga0222714, IMG submission 165048) | Estuarine water microbial communities from San Francisco Bay, California, United States - C33_3D | ecosystem: Environmental > Aquatic > Marine > Unclassified | place: USA: California... | reverse complement strand
CTAATGTTCTTCTAGTATAAATATTACTAGTAAATGGTTCAAAGCATTCATTATTACCTAATATTTGGGCTGTGCTAGCCGTAGGCATTGGAGCTAAAAGAAGCGAATTTCTAACGCCATATTTTTTAATTTGTTCTCTCAATAAAATCCAATCATACCTATTAGATGGTGTTACTCCCCACATATCAAATTGGAATTTACCTTCTGACATAGGAGAACCTTCAAATGTGCTATAAGCACCACAATAAATTTTTTGTTCCATATGATATTCGTATTGATTTAATAGTGATAAAACACCATTAACCTCAGCTCTGCCATGTTTTTTAGCAAGTAGAATAAGATCATACCGTTCTTTGGCTATTTCCATGGATTTTTCCACAGCTGCATGATAAATAGTTTCAAATATTAATTTATTAACTTCTCTAGCTTGATTACTAGTGAATGCAATATTCATTAAAGCAAAAACATCTGCTAAACCTTGAACTCCAATTCCAATGGGTCTATGACGCATATTACTTCTATGAGTTTTATCTGTGGGATAAAAATTTATATCAATCACTCTATTTAAATTATCTGTCACTACTTTTACAACTTCATGTAATTTATCATAATTAAATGTTTTGTCTTCATTAACAAAAATAGATAAAGCGACACTAGCTAAATTACATACAGCAGTTTCTTTAGAATCACTATATTCTAAGATTTCGGTGCAAAGATTTGAAGACTTAATAGTGCCTAAATTTTTCTGATTAGATTTCATATTAGCAGCATCTTTAAATAATAAATAAGGTGTTCCAGTTTCCATTTGACTATCTAAAATTTGAAACCATAAATCTCTTGCATTAATCGTTTTTTTGCCTTTATTTTCAGATTCATATTTACAATATAATTCTTTAAAGTTATCTCCATAAACATCGGATAATCCAGGACACTCATCTGGACACATAAGCGTCCATTTTCCATTAGCTTCTACCCTTTCCATAAATAAATCTGAAACCCATAAAGCATAAAAAAGGTCTCTTGCTTTCATTTCTTCGTCGCCATGATTCTTTCTCATTTCTAGGAAATTTTCAATGTCAGCATGCCATGGCTCCAAATAAATAGCAAAGCTCCCATTTCTCTTGCCTCCTTGATTTACATATCTAGCAGTAGCATTATAAACTCTCAACATAGGAATAAGACCATCAGTATTACCATTAGTGCCTCTAATATGACTACCAGCAGCTCTAATATTATGAATATGTAATCCTATACCACCAGAATATTTGGAAATTTGAGCACAATCTTTAAGAGTATTATAAATGCCAGTAATACTATCTTCTTCAAGAGCAATTAGATAGCAAGAACTTAATTGAGGTTTAGGAGTGCCCGCATTAAAAAGAGTAGGGGTAGCATGTGTAAAATATTTTTGTGACATCAAATCATAAGTAGTTTTAACTTTTTCTAAATTATTACCGTGTATACCAATGGCCACTCTTAACCAAAGATGTTGAGGTCTTTCAATAGGTTTACCATTATATTTCATAAGATATGCTCTTTCTAAAGTTTTAAAGCCAAAATAATCAATTAAATAATCTCTCTCATGTAGAATCATATTGTCAAAATCAGTTGAATATTGAGTAACAATATCAAAAAAGTCTTTACTAACAAGAGGGTAATGTTTGTCATGTATATCATGAAAATTATATAATTTTTGCATAACTGAAAAAAAGGAACTATCCGTATTTTTATGATAATTAGAAATGATAATTCTACTTGCTAATGTGTTATAATCAGGGTGATGTATACTAAGAGAAGCACATTGTTCAGCCGTTAATTCATCAATTTGTGTAGTAGAAATACCATCATATAATTGGTCAATAACTTTAATAACAAAAGCAGAAAAATTGAGTTTGATTTTACATTCTTGACCGATAGATTTAACACGCTTTAAAATTTTATCAAAAGCTATATTTTCTAATTTACCATCTCTTTTGCGTACTTTCATTTCAGGTTCCATATTGTATTTATAGTATTAAGATTATAATTTTAAATCATTGTTTAAAATATTATATAAAATAAAAACTAAATAAAATATTTTTATTTTATATAGAAATGATGAACAAACAAATGACTTTTTTAATTTTAGCATTATTATTTGCATTAATAAGTTTTCCAATTATACATAAATGTAAAGAAGGGTTTACAAGTTTAACACCAGGTCAATTTCCTGTAAGTGTATCAGAACCAATATTATTTGATGATTATCCAACAAAAGATAAGATGGGAATATCCATGAATACATATGAAGATAATTATCCAGGTTATCCTGTATTTGGAGCATCTTATGGACAATATACGAATAATGTAAGATATTGGGCAACACCCGATAATGGACAATGTGCTCCTGCTGAATTTTGTAATAGTTTATACAATGAAAAAGAAAATTTAAATATAGAAAAAACTCCCAATCTAATTCCTTTTTCTTCTCCACAAGTTAGAGTAAATTTTTATGGTTCTCATCCTCAAACATGTCCTACCCAGGTTGAATAAGATTTCCACTAATATCTGTAATATCTAATTCAAAGTTTGTATCTATGTAAATAATTTGATTTTGTAACTTATTTACATTAATTAAACAATTAGGATTGCTTAATGAAGTATCATTTAGAGAATTGGAACGAGGTTTATTATTTTTTTTAGGAATTCTATGTTCATATCCAGATATTCTTTCTTTTTCAATAATATTCCATACTTCTTCTATTTTTGTAATAGCATTTTCAAACCAAAATTTATTTCTTAATACTAAAACACAGTTATATTTTTCCATTCGCCAATAAATATTTTTAATCCATGTTAAATGATTATTTTTTTCCATAATATCTTCATACCATTTATCGTATTGTTCTTTTGTAAATTTGATTGGCATATATTCATAAAAAGGTTTACCTTCTTTAATAAAATAGATCATAATTCCTTTTAGTTCTTCTTTCTCAGAATAAATGAATGTTCCATCATTCATAAACTCTTCTTCATTATCATATTCTTTAAAAGCCGTTTCTAGAAAATCACATTCATTTAAATCGCAAGTTTCCATTTGTAATTGCATTTGAATCCAATAATCTTCTTTTGGAATACCTGTTATTGTTCTTGAAACAGGATTTTTTATTTCTAACATTCTTCCATATCTGTCATTATCAGGTTTTACATTAATTCCATCAGGAGAAGCGCCAAGGAATTTATATTTGTCGTGCTGTATACAACCAAAATCTTTTATTTTGGTATTGTACTCATTTTCATAAATCATAATGGAAACATCTTCATATTTATTTCCATGATGAAATGCAGTATCAGTATTAACTGAATTAAATTTATCTACATTAAGATGTTTACATTTTTCTACAATAAGTTGATTTTTATAAGATTCTGATTTTAAAGCTTTCCAAGCAGAACTAGCAGTAATAAGGTTATGTCTAAATTTATACCATTCGGGTGTTCTTTGGTCAGGTTGAGGTTTAGTTTCAATATAATTTAATTTATCTGTAATTAAGTTAATATTTGGGCTTTTTCTAATAAATGTGTAATTAAAAGAACGAATAGGATATTCTTTTGCAAAATAATATTTTTTAACCTTATCATAACCTTCCCTAATAATTGCTTCTATATATTCAGAATCATCTACAAAAATTTGAGAAAGCAATAGATTCATATTAGTATAGATATACTCTTCTAATAAATTTTCAAAATTTTCATAACTAAAAGATAATGGGTTATTAGTAATAAATTCATCTATTAGTTGAGAAATATTAAGTTCAATTTCATCTTTGTCGCTTTCTGAAACTATTTGAATATCGCAATCAGTAACAGGTTGTTGGTTACAACCAGAAATAATATATTCAATGTCCATTAATACTAATATAATATATTACGAATTGTTTATATCAATATTTTTTTTATTTTTCATTTTTTTAGGAGTTAATGATTTCAATGTAGAAACTCTTTTATCACATCGTTTAAGTGTAAATTTTTTATTAGTAGTATTAAAAAAAAGAGATGGAATAGAAATAATACAACCAGAATCTTTATCATAATTAACTTCTTTTGTTTTAAGAAATCTTTTTCTATCCAAATTGGTAGAGAGAAATTTGGATAAATCTATTTTTTCCTCATCAGATAATTTGTTTTCAATACTATATTTTTCAACAAATTCTTGAAATTTAATTAATTTGGTAGTTTTATTTAATTTAATCCATGGATCATTAGAATTGGCATTTTTTTCTTCCTCTAGAAACGAGTCTAAATTAGAGAGATTTTCAACAGTTTCTTCAATTTCTTCATTAGAACCATTTAAAAGCATAGATTTATATTTGATATTTTTTAATTCGACACATTCATCAGACATTATTATATTATTATAAATAGAACAGTTTATATTATTTTAAAATAATATAAATAAAAAATTATATATTTAAAATTTAATGAATAAGAAAATAGAGATATTGGGAAAAAGAAATATAGACAAAATAAATAAAGTAGAAAAACCAGAGAGAAAAGAAAGTCAAAAATGGAAAATAGATGAAGCGTTATATACTAATAAAAAACAGATTGAGTTAATAAATAAAATATATTTAGAGCAAGAAGGAGAACAAGAAATATGGTTGAAGAGAGAAATACAGAAAAAAATAAATGGATATAAGAATCAAGATTTAATAAAAAAGATAATAAATTTAAATGAATTAATTTCTCTCAATCAGACAATAGAAAAGCTAGTAGAAAGCAAATTAAAATGTTTTTACTGTAAAGAAAATTGCGAGTTAATTTATAAAGATTTATTTGCAAAAAAACAATGGACATTAGATAGAATAAATAATAATAAAGGACATAATTACGATAATGTAGTGATTTGTTGTTATGAGTGTAATATAAAAAGAGGAGATATGGATAGTGAAAGATTTAAAAAAGGAAAACAAATAAAAATAGTTAGAAAAGAATTTTAAAAATAATTATTTATTAATATGAATGAACAATTAAGTTATTTAAAATGGAGTCCTGTTAATTGTTCCGAAAATAGACCGAAAAGTGTAATGAAAGATAAACATAAAACAATAGGAAATGAAGTAATGGAAACTATTTTACAGGAAGGATATGAGTTTATGAAATCGGAAACAAAGAGAGAAAATAATTTTTATAAAATGAACCAAAGAGAAATGATACCTCAAACTAATTTAAATCCATTTCTCTCAACCAACTATTTAGAAGATTTACAAATACAAGAAAATTTCTTGACACCACAAAATTCTAATTTACAATTAAAAAATAATCAGTAAAAGTATTTAAAAAATATCAAATATAATATGTATTAATGACAACTAATTATAGTACTCAAAACGATTTATTATTAAATAATTTATTAGACTTTTACAAAGAAGGAAATAATATGGATAAAATGTTAAATATAATTAATGGAAAATCCCAAATTTCTTTACGGATTATAGATTGGTTTGCTACTAATTTTGCAAAAAAAAATTATACTGTTTATCAATTACAAGGAACAGAAAAAAGATTTAAAGTATATAATGATTATAAATTAAAATTAAAAGCATATTCAAAGAGAAGATTCGACCCTTTTTGTAGATGGGAGAGAATAAATGTTCCATATAAAGAAGACTCATTTATACAGACTACAATTGGTCAGTTAAATTTTTTTAAATGGGCGTTAGAAAATAATGTAATAGATTATATTGAACAAAATTTTAAACACATAGAACAAGATATGAATTGTAGAAATAGCACATCTAAAAATAAAAAAACAGACGCAAATTTAAAAAAAACCAGAAAAAAGAGAGAAGAATTATCAGTTTCGGCTTCAAAAAGTATAAAAAAGGAGAAAGTAGAAATTGTATTAAAATTTGATTAATTAGATAAATATTTAAATATTTAATAATAGTTTAAATTAAATATTTAATATGGGTAATCAAACATCAATTCAAAGAATTAACTTTGAAGATATTCAACAAATTATAACAGATAATAAATTTATTTTAATAAATACACTTCCTACTAGTCTTCAAAGTTGTTTAATTCCCAATACAATTAATATTAATGAGGAAGAAATTTTAATAAACAATTTAATTAAAACAAATAAATCTATTAGTATAATTATTTATGGAAAAAATGCAAATGATATGACTGTTTATAACAAATATGAACAATTAATTAAATTCGGTTTCTCTAATTTATATATATATCCAGGTGGTATGTTTGAATGGTTATGTTTGCAAGATATTTACTCTCATGATAATTTTCCTACTAATAAAAAAGAATTAGATATTTTAAAATATAAACCTGATTCTATATTAAATAAACTTTATTTAACTAATGGATTAGATTGAAGTTATTATTTCTTCCTTATTGTTTAATCCATCATTAGCTAATTTGTCGGCTACTTTGTTCAAATTCCTTTTTATATGTTCAAATTTTATGTTTTCAAAGTCTAATGCTAGGGATGTTGCTATGTTATGATAAATACTTAATGTATTATTATTTACATTATAAATACCATTCATTTGATTAATAACTAATTCAGAATCCCCTTGAACTAACACTTCTTTTACATTCATATTTTTACACATTTTTAAACCAGACAATAATGATAAATATTCTGCTTGATTATTTGTTCCATTCTCCTTGCCAATATTTTGAGATCTTGTTTTTATTATTTTACCATTTTTATATAATACACATCCTAATCCTAGATTATTAGACGGATTCCCTCTACAAGCTCCATCAAATTGTAAAACATATTTATCAACTTCATTCATTTTTACCAAATTTAAACCGTCCAAGTAATATCCTTCTGGAACCCATATTGGCCCATTTGGACAATAAGGTGAACTTTCCCAGGTTCCCTTTTCTTTTAATATATCTTCTTGAATCCATTTCTCTATGGTATATATCCAAGCTTTTTCAGCATCCATATTGCTTGTTATATCTACATTCGCATCTATCACCATTTTGTTCTTTTCATTACATAACCACTCTTCATGATATTTATGGCATTTTTGTAAATATTCTAATGGTATAGTTTCACCTTCTCTGGCCCTAATTTTAACTCTTTGGTCACATATTTCTGGATTAGCTTTTACATAAATAATTCCAGCTATATTTATTTCATCTAAAAATTCATAAAACCATTTATTATATATTTGGTATTCATCATGTTCAATATTACCATCATCATATAACATCTTGGCAAATACATTTCTATCTGTTTGAACACATCTCTCTGTAATAATTATTTTATAATTTTGTTTTATTGCTTTTCTTAATAAATTTAATCTGGAAATATATGCCATCATCTGAAATCGGAAAGCAAATTTTTTAGTATCTTGATATAAATTTGTTAATATAGGTGTTCCATTCTTATCCACTATATCTCTCCAATCATCCACAGGTTCTGGCACAAAACATATATCTTTATTGTCTTTATAATGAGTTTGTAATTTATTATAAAGGGTGGATTTACCAGACCCAATATTTCCATCAATACTTATAATAAGAGAATTCATTTATTATTTATAAATATTTAATTATGAATTTTTATTTTCAATTTTAATTAAATAAAAAATTGAAATTAATATTATATTATAAACTATAATAATATTAGAATTCATTATGGATTTAAATCAAGAAAAGCTTACTAAAACTGAATGGGAATCAACAGAAATTCCTATATCTGATGATGAAAAAGAAATTATGAAATTAATTATGGCAGGGTATTATGATGTTAATCATATTTATAATAAGAAAAAGTCAATGTTGAATTATTTGAGTCTTGTTCCAAATGAAAATTTGATGGAATATATGTACATAGAATATTATAAATCCAAAATAGATAAATTAAAGAAAAATTATAGAGTAAATTATGAGGATTTGGATAAAATGAAATATCAGAAAATAAATTCTATGGAAAAAATAAAACTAGATAATTTATCTTCCAAAATTAAAGATTGTGAGAATAAAATATTTGAGTCGGTATTATTATATATTGTCGAAGGATTATTGAAATTTAAAGAAAAGAAAACATGGGATAAATTTAATAAATATTATTATACACTATTTCAGTTAGATCAACTAAAAATTACAAACATTATTCCAAAGGTTAGAAATTTTGTTGTAAAAATATTAGAATTAAATAAGGAACACATTATAATTGATTCACTCTTTAGTAAAAGTTCTGATTTAATTGAAAATAATGTTGAATTATTCGAATATAAAGATTATAAACTGTATACACATCAAAAACAATTATTTCAAATCTTTAAATTTTCTGAAATGTATGTAAATTATAAGAATAATAATCCTTATTTTAAAAATTTATTTACTTCTCAAAATGAAGAAGATGCAGAAGATGATGAAGAAACAAAAACAGGTATTAATCGAGCCAGACAATTATTTGAAAATTTAATGAGACCTAAATTAGTATTATATACAGCTCCTACTGGTACAGGAAAAACATTAAGTCCTATTGCATTGGCATCCGAATACAAAATTATATTTGTTTGTGCTGCTAGACATGTTGGTTTGGCATTAGCTAAAACTGCTATTTCTGTTGGAAGAAAAGTAGCGTTTGCATTTGGATGTCATGATGCTAGCGATATTCGTTTACATTATAATGCAGCGGCATCTTATTTTAGACATGAATATAATCATGAGAAAAGGAAATGTAGTTGTGGAAGGCCAAAATGTCCTAAAGATGGACAATATTTTCAATATAAAGATGGCAAACGCAAAATAAAAAATGATGATGGTTCAAATGTAGAAATTATGATATGTGATATTAAATCATATATTTACGCTATGAACTATATGTGTGCTTTCAATAAAATTCGTGAAGAAATGATTCTTTATTGGGATGAACCTACTATTACACTAGATTATGAAACACATGACCATCATCAACAAATACAAAATATATGGTCTAAAAATATAATTCCTAATATTGTAATGAGTTCTGCAACATTACCATTAGAGAATGAGTTACCAGAAACCATTGCAGATTATAAATCTAAATTTAAAAATGGCCAAGTTTATTCTATAGTAAGTCATGATTGCGAAAAATCAATTCCTATTATTAATACAAATAATCAAGTTGAGTTACCTCATTTTAAATATAAGGAATATGTTGATTTACAAAAATGTGTGTCACATTGTCGTAGATATATGACTTTATTAAGATATTTTGATTTGAAAGAAATTATTAAATTTATTGAATTTGTTGATAAAACTGAAAATATTATTCCTGAAGAAAAAGAAGATGATTTATCTATTGAAAATAGATATGACGATTTAACAAATTTAAATATAAACCAAATTAAGGAACATTACTTAGAAATACTAGAAAATATTATCCCTGAAACATGGAATAATTTATATAATTATTTTCAAGCTAATAGAGCAAAATATTTTGAATCAACTGTTTATGTAGGAACTTCGGATGCTTATACCCTTACCGATGGACCTACAATATTCCTGACTCAAAATGTTGAAAAAATAAGTAAATTTGTATTACAAACATCTAAAATACCTGCCGCTCAAATGAATGGTTTAATGGACGCAATTGAATATAATGATAAATTATTAACAATTATTACAGAAAAAACACATAAATTAGAAGATTTAATTGGAGATGATAATGATAATGATGTGGATAATAGCAGAAAAATTGCGAGAACTACGGATGTTAGTCCAGAGGCTAGGAAATTAAAGAATGAAATTCATGAACTATCGGGTTTAGTAAAATCGGTAGAATTAAATCAAACTTATATGCCAAATAAATTGTCTCATTTGAAAAAATGGACTAAAAAACAGGAAATTGATAAAGAATTTAGTGGAAATATAAATGCTGAAGATGTAGAAAAAATTATGTTAATGACTGGTGTTGATTTGACATGGAAAGTGTTATTGTTAATGGGAATAGGTGTGTTTTCAACGAATCTACATAAGGATTATACAGAAATCATGAAGACATTGGCAAATAATCAAAAATTATATATGATTATAGCTGATAGTGATTATATTTATGGAACTAATTACCAGTTTTGTCATGGTTATTTATCCAAAGATTTGGAAAATATGACACAAGAAAAAACAATTCAAGCGATGGGAAGAATGGGAAGAAATAATAAACATATGGATTTCAGTATTCGTTTCAGGGATGATAGTTTAATAGATAAAATATTCCAAAAAGAAGAAAATAGACGAGAAGTTATTAATATGAATAATTTGTTTTGCACTGAATTAGATCTAAGTGATTTTTAAATAAAAATCTTACATAAATAATAAAAATCTTACATAAATCAATAAAAATATAATATATATATTTTTTATATGGCTTTTTCCTATAATAAAACATGTGAAATATATAAATTAATCATATTAACTTTTATTGTTACTGCTTTATGGGATGTTATTCTTAGAACATTATCCTTATATAATCCTATTCCTTTCATAAATAATAATATGGCATTTATTAATTATTTAAAACCCTATTTCCAAAAACATACTTTACTAGCCGCAGCATTAATCGCTGGATTTGTGGGAGCAACAACTCAAGTAATAATATTATATTTTATGGATTTTCCTACTCATAATAGTTCAGTTAATTATACTATAAAATTTCTGATATGGTCATTTATTGTAAGCGCTCTTTATGGTTTTATAATGAAGGCAAGTAAATTATTTCCATATTTAGAGATGTATTATTATAAACGACTTGGATTAATAAAAAGTTTGTATCATGATGGAACATCAGGATTAATAGTTCAATTATCATTAATTTTTTTATTATTTATATTATAAATGACTACTACTCTGGACGATATAAAAGATATGTTAATTATTATAAATAAAAATATTGAAAAAAACAATGATAAATTAGATTTAATATGTAGTAAAATGGATGGAGAAATAATAGAAGAATGTAAAAAAATGGGTTCTCATATTAATTTTGTAGAATCTGTTTACGAAACTGTTAGACATCCTCTTAACTATCTTTGCAACATAATTAATCTTAAATCAGAAAATAAACAAATATGTAGTAATTTGCCATCTAATACAAAACAAATATGTAATGATTTATCAGCTAATTCTGATGAAACATAAATTATTCAAACAAAATACACATTATCACTTCCTAATATATTTTTACATGATAAATATAAAATAATGATATCTGAATAAGATATTACACCGACTAAAAAGAAAAATGAGACAAATTAAAATGAACAATATAATAAAAACATCTTATTTAACTTTATTAATAAAAAATTGAATTAAAATTAAATCAATTTTTTAAATATAAAAATATGAACCCAATGGAACATCAAGAAGACCAATTATTTAATTTACCGGTTGAACAGTGGAATCAACAAGAAGTTGATTTTGTAATGCATGAACTTGCATTTCCTAATATAGATCATTTTGCTTATATAGGAGTAGAGAAACTTCAATATACATTTCAAAATGATTTACAAAAATTAATTAATGATATACAAGATGGTAATTTTATAAATTATTCTGAAGAAAAATATATTACTCTTGCCAAAATGATAATAGATAATATAAATATGACTAATTTAGAACCACATATTCTAAAGTTAATAGATTCATTATACAATGTTATTGACAGTAAAATAAAAAATATAGATAAAGAAGTCACTAAATTAACTGACGAAATAATAGAAAAAATAGATAAATCACGATTGTATATAATTAATGGAAAGAAAACGCTTTTATTTATGCCACAATTAGAACGTTCGTGTAATTGGTCATATAGTTTACTATCTGATAAATTGGTTAAAAGTATGGGTCTTTATAGAGGTCTTTTAAGATACAAGTATTATATGATTTGTCAATACATTGAAGATTTATTAATTAGAAAATCGAAAATTCAAATTGACACAATAAAACTTGAATTAGCAGTTAAAAACACATTTCATTTACCAATTTATATTTGTATACAATGTAATTTACTTGAAATAGCTAAAATTAAAAGAGAAGTAGAGAAATTAGTGAAATTACTGAATTCAAAAATATTAATGGATAAAAATAGAAAATTTCAGATTTGGGAAGATTGGTGGACTGGAACGAATGATAGAAAAATTTGTCCACTTTATACAGAAAAAATAGAACATAAATATTTAACATTTGGAGCCAGATGGATATAAATTTAAAATAACATTTGTTTAACACATTTCCATTGAGAATATTGAACTCCTAATGGATTCAAAAATCTAGTATTAAATAATATACCTATAATTACTAACATTATAATTCCTAAGTATTTATTAATACTAAAAACATAAAGACTGATTAAAAATAAAAAAAGAAAAAACCATTGAGCAAAATTATATACAGTTTCTAGGTATTTTTTTGTTTTCATTCCTTTTTCAAAATCCTTATGCATAAACTGAATTACTACCGACCCACTTTTTCCAGCTGGTTCAAAATAATATTCATAAAATGGCATACAATTATTTCTTTTCATTACATTGTCTAGATAATACTGTGGAAAGATGTATACAACTGGTGTGGAAGTATAAACTTTAAATGAATAAAATGGTTCAAAATATAATTGTTTATTAGTAATACTATAATCCCATTGCCCTTTTTCTACTACATTATTTATATTTTCAATTAAATATTTATTTTTTGTACTTAAAATGTATGCTCCTCCTCTTGCGAATCTTAAACCTACTTCAATAATTTTATCATCTCTATATTGAACATTTACAGCTCCCGTAAAATCAGGTAAATGGCGGTTTACCCAATCTGTAATTTTTGGAATAGGTTTATTATCTGGACTTATGAATTTCCAATCATCAATAAATTCATTTTGACTATCTGAATATACATAGGTTATTTGATAAACAATTTGACCATTTAATAAAATATAATCAGTCATTTGTTCTTTGGCATCAATAAATTCAGACCACATCATATCTGGAATATGTTTATATTGTTCTATTTGTTCCCAAGATTTTATTTTAAAACAATTTTTACTAGTAGCGGTTTCATGACCCCATCTGGGTTTTATAAATATAGGTAATGTAATATTAGGATTCTCTTTAAGATTTGATAATTTTCCACATAATAAGCCTTGAGATTTAGCGACCCATAGTTTATCATAAACAAAGTTATGATTTGTATACTTATCAAAAGCTTGGTAGTCAAAGTCAGGTATTTCTTTAGATATAAAAGATTCAAATGGGTCTAAATATGGATTAAAAAATCCCATTAATTTACACCAAGGTTGTTCAAATTTAGTTATTGATTTTAAATAATTTTCTAATTCGGAAGCCATATATATTCTATTAATAAAATAATTGATTTAATTATATCATATTATTATAAATAAAAATAACTCAATATGGAATGGTTCAAAATTAAACCAGAATCTATTATAAATAATTCAACAAAAATAATTGAAAGAAAAAAACCTATACCATTAGATATTACACCTTCAGAAATGATAATTAAAATAAGAAAAAAAGAAGTATCAGATAGAGAAAAAGAATTAGATATATACATGGAAAATTTAAAAACATTTAATATTGAATTAATTAAATTTAATCATTCTCTCGATAGATTAAAAAGTGTAACTGAATTAGCTAGTATACGAGAGAAAATATTATCTGAATCTTGTAAATTTTAATATATGAATATATTAATGAATAAGGAATTAATATGTTATATTATTTTTTTTATATGTGCAATAATCGTGGGATATTATTTTAATTATAAAACAATTGAAGGTATGAAAGTAATTAGCGAAAATATGCAAAAAAATGTTTATGATAAATATGGTGTGCAAGTGGATAAAGAAAATCAATGTTTAATATACAAAGGAAAAAAAGTAAGTTATTATAATAATTTTAATGAACAAGAAGGTATTGATAAATCCAATGATAAATTGAAAACGAATGATATTCTTAGTAATTATGGATTTCCTGTTTGTAATTATATGAAATATGATACTAATAAAAATGAAGAAAGTAATATTATTGATATTAATGATAAATTGAAATTTCCTCTCGTGGTAAAATATAATTATGGAGAAAAAGGCAACGATGTTTATACTGATATTATCGATAATGACTCGTTGAGAGATAAAATAAAAAAATTATTGGGTGAAAATAAAAAATCGATTATAATTGAAGAACAAACACAGGGTAAAAAATTTAGAATTATGATTTTAAATGATAAATTTGTATATGCCGATGAAGATCAAAAACCTGTATTAACGGGAAATGGTCAATCGACTATACAAGAATTAATAAGTAATTATCACAATTTACATGATGTTAGGCCAATTAAATTAGTAAATGAAGAATTAATTAATCAACAAGGATATGAATTAACAGATATATTAGAAAACGGAAAAAGATTAGAAATAACTAATGTGGTAAGTGTAGCTAATGGTGGGAAACAAGTATATATAGAGGAATATGATATTCATCCAATAAATATGAATATGTTTTATCAATTGAATAAAATATTGGGATTGAATTTTTCAGGAATAGATTATATGGGTCCTGACTTAAGTATTCCATATCACGATGGTGGTAAGGTAATAGAAGTGAATCCTTTTCCTGGATTTTCCAAAAAGGAGCAAGAACATGAGTCTATACCTAAAAGATTGATAGATGCTCTATTTGGTTAAATACATTTTGATGTAATAAATTAAAATGTATTTTTATTATTTTAACTGAAAAAAAGGCACTATTCAGATATTTCATATTTCCCTCCTTTTGATAAATTATCTTTTGCCCATAATGGTTGTAAATTTGTAAAATTTTTAATTATAAAATTGTCGTTTATAACGGTTAGGTCTAACATAGTAATCAGGTGCATAAACTACGGCTTTTCTAGCAGCAGGTCTATAATAAGCAGGAGGGTAATAATACCCACCAGATTTATGAACGACTACTTCCTTAGAAGGTTGTCCTAAAACACCAATAATATTGAGTATAATAAGAATAATAAGAAGAGAACCCAAGCCAAAAAATAGATTTTTGTTATCCATTATATATAATAAAAAGAAAATGTTATTTTTTATTTTTTTTAGTTGACTTAGAATGTTTAACTTTATTATTACGAGTTTTATAATTAGTCTTAAAATTAAATTTATCATATATTTGCTTTAATTTTCTCTCTGGTATAAGATATTGCGGGTCCATATTTTTTTCAGTTTCTTTTATAATGACTCTTATTTTTGGAACATATGAACTAGGTAATTTATTAATATATTTTACTTTCGCACTATTATTTTTATCTGAATAATAAACGAATTCTTTGTCGGTTACATTACATAGAATTTGACCTGTGGTATAAATAATCACTGTATCTTTTTCTAAATTAGGAAATGATTCTTTAACAAGTTTTTCGTCTCTATATGGTTGGAGTCTAGGATCAATGTTAGGAGAATAAATATTTAAAACATTATTCATTAAATCATCGTATATTTCTTTATTGTTATTTTCTTTACTATAATTTTCATTTAGTTTCATTTCTACTAGTTTTTGTCTTAAGAAGGAAGATAGCCCTTTTTTTCCTTTTGTATAACCTAAATTGCGTAAATACTTACTATGATTTGTTAAAACAAGTGGTTTTTTTATATTTCTAATATTAAATTTATTAAAAATATCGTTTTCAATATGGTAAACTTCATTATTATAATGAAGTAAGGTATTACCTTCTAAAATCAAATCAGGGTCTTCAGATTTTTTAATCAAATTATAAAAAATATTTTTTTTAGTATTATTTTTTAAAGCGTTAAATATTTTATTCTTTTTCTTTTTTAATATATTTTTTCTTGTATTTATGAAAGATTTACTATCACTATCTTTCATATTTAATGTTGCATTTAATAGTGCCAATCCATTTTCATTCATTCCTTCTATCCAACCTGTTTTTTTATCCATTAAATAAACTATTTCAATACCATCTATTATTTCATGTATAATTTCAATATTAGGATGATAAATTCTATCTCTATTTTTAGCTAATATTTTTTTTCCATTAATAGTAGTAAATAATATTACACACATATTTTATTATTATATATATATGATATTAATATTTATAATAATATTTTTAACGATTTTGTTTTTATTTTATATTCAATTCTCTCCTCAAATGGGAAATGTATGGTGGAGAGAAGATTATTTTTCACCCATGGGCGCTATTAATGTAATATTATATCCATTAAAAGAATTAAAAATGTGGGATATAGAAATGTGGGATATAAATTATTTTATATGGATAATAATAGGATTATTTTTTTATACATTTGTTTGCATGTCATTTTCTAGATAATATTTTTTAGTAAAATATATAACAAAATAGATATTTTTATCAAGACATTTTTATCAATTTAAAATAATTAAATAATATATAAATGATTAAATTAGTTAATTTAATTGTTCCAAAAAAAGAGTACATAACTAAAAAACGAGATTTAATATGTAGCACTTTATCTATAAGTATTTTATTATTAGTTATATTAAATATATATTTTTTTAAAAAACTTAATTTAACTGATAAAATATTAAATTATAGTTCAATAGCATTAATTTTATCAGGAATGTATTTTTGTTTAATAGACTTTCAAGGTGTTTTAGTTATGTTTATTCATTACTTATTAATGTTATTAATTTGGTTGGTATTGATATTTTCTAATAATTTATATTTATTAAGTTATTTTTTAATTGTAATAGGAATGATTTTTTTAGGATGGAAAATAAACAATAATATATGTATGTTTGGTAGATTAAGTTGGGACTTAGAAATTTTTGATACACCATTTTATACAAATAAAAATGGCAATATTAGAGTTTTTATGGATGTATTAATTTATCTTTATACAATAAAAATAATATATTATGCATTAAAGTATAAAAAATATTTATAAATAATAATAATTATCTTATAACATTATTATTATTATTTATTATGAAATGTATAAAATTTTTTATTAACAGTAAAAAAATGTTTTTTAATTTACATAAATTAATTATAAAATCTATACTATTATTCTAATCTATACTATTATTCTCTTATTTTTTTATTTTTTAATTATTACATAAGTGTTGAGTAAATTGTCTGCGTGTATTCATATCCAAACTTGCTCCAAATAAATCTTCTCGTGTTATACTATTGTTATACTCGTTTACTTCTTCTACTGTCATACAACGGATTGGTGTTGGTGTAGTGCGTTCTTTAATATTACATATCATACTATAGCTACCATTTGGATTTTCACAGAAATCATAACCATAAAAGTTGAATCTGTCTATACCATTCAATAAATCTCTACGACGAGTTTCTTCTAATAAAACTTTAAAATCTTTATTAGATACTTCATTATTAAAATACATTTGCCAAGTATTTAATAGAACGCTTTCATAATCATCATCAGCATCATCATCTATATCATATGTGTCTGGATCATCCAAGTCAATAATAACGGTAGACGGATCATTATATTGATCATCATCATATTGTGTCAAGTCAATAACTACTGATGTAGGTTCATTGTGTTGAAGAGTATCATCATCTTGGGTCAAGTCAATGACGACTGATGTAGGTTCATCATGTTGAATAGAATCATCGTCAGTATTTAGTTCATCAATGGTCATAATTTTATTTTTATCTTGCCAAGTTAAATAGTCAATAGTTTCTTGTAAGCGTTTTATTTGTTCTTGTTGTTGTTTAATAAGTTCTTGTTGCTCAGTTAAGATACTGTCTTGACTAGTAATTTTTTCTTCTAATAATCTGTTATTTTCGGCAAGTTGATGGATGTTCAACTCCGTATCTTGAATTGGTTTGTGATTTTTTAATAATAACCAATATTCACGACCGCTTAATTGTAGTTTATATGCAGTATTCATATCATATGTTTCATTTACAACCAAATTACCTATCTTTGTATTAAATACATTATTCATATGTACAAATACCGAAACATATAAATTATTTTTATTATCTGAAGTTTTTTCAATAAAATCAGCACGCTTGACATCACCAATATCGGCAGTAATAAATATATCTTTTATATCTTGTTCAGTATATTTTTTTGAAAGGTGAGGAATATAAAAACTGAACACCTCATTTTTATCATTAATAAATTTAGATGGGGTATTCATGTTAAAGTTCATGTTGTTAAAGTTAAAGTGTGGCTTTAAGTTTTAAAAAATTACTAAACATAAATTTAAAAAAAAAACTTCAATTTTTTAAAGGTTCAATTTTTTTGTAGAATTCATCAGTTACACAAATGATAAATAATTGAAAAATATTATTTTCTTACGCGTTTGCTTTTTTTTCCTTTTCTAGTTTTTCTCTTATTTGTTGAGTGTTTAGAATGAACAATTTTATTATGTAGATAATCTTTTGCTGATTTAAGATAACTATTTGCTAAAAATATTTTTTTATTTACCCATTCTGGTAAGTCATCTCCGTCATGTAAAATATCATGCAATTGTTTTGCATTTCTCTCAATATTATCAAGCTCCGTTCTTATCATTCGTCCTTCGTACATGTGTCCATAGTCAAGATTTCTGCCTTTCATTATATATTAATAATTGATATAAAATAATAATTATTGAGTAAAATTATTATTTTATATATCAAAATCATATTTTAATTTTATTTTCTCTCTAAATATAACTAGTTGTTCTTCCAATTCATATTCTTCTGGTAAGACCATTCTTAGATTTTGTCTCTTACCGTCTGGTAATTTTCTATCAAATGTTAAATGAGGTTTTCCTCTATATTCTCTATTGCTCACAAAAGTAGGCAATACTTTGTTTTCCACTATCGGATAAATATCATTTTCTAAATCATCCACAATCTTGTTTGCTTGAGCTAACTTTTCTAAAATGGACACTTTTTCGGATTTGGATGAGGATAGTTCTTTGTCTAATTTTGGATGACATACTCGAAAGAAATTTCTTAATTTATTTTGGGGTCCGTATGTATCTTCAGCATAATATACATATTTATTAACCATATCCTCACTTATTCCGTCTGGTAATGGTTTTGCTGTTTTTTGTCTTGCTCGTTTTGTTCCTTCCTTAATTCCCTTCGAATTTTGTTCTTGCTCTTTTCTAGTAGCAATACGCAAATTGTCTAGTGTATTATTTAATGGGTTCTGATCAATGTGGTCAACACTAATAATCTTGGTTCCTTTACCATTTCCATAACATCCAGTAATAATTTGATGGATATATAAATTACCAGAATGACATGAAATATATCCATTGGACTGTTTATAAAATGTTATTTTTTTTCCATCGTAGTTTGTTGTTTCAAAATCCAATATTTTTTGATAAGAAGAAGTACACAATTTACAAATGGTATCTGGTTCACAATACATAAGTAAATACTCATTGTTATTTTCTTTTATCTTCCAAATAGGATTTTTCACAATATTTGCTTCTTTTCCACTGGTGTTAATATGTCCTTGAATATATTGAATCACTTCGTATTGTTGAGAAATAATATCATGATATTTATGTTTTATATCTATATTAACATGTCTTAAATCATTTATATTTCTATTTTTAAAAATATAGTTTATATTATCGGTTTGTTTTATGTTGTATATAAACTCTAATAATGTGAACCTTTTATAATTATAACAATATGATGGATATATATCATTAGTAGTAATAAAACTAAATTTTTTGTCAAATTTTACATATCTATTAAAATCATCAAAATCTAAAAAATATTGTTTGTTTGGTCCAAATTCAATAATACCACATTGGAGTTCAGTATTTATGTAAGTTATTTCCTTCATAGCGTTTAGTGTTAAATATTTGGTTACAGATTTTTCCGTTTCAATTTTATGGCTATTTTCATTCATATTATAATGTATATAAAATGAATGTCTTTAAATTAATATTCTTCTAATATAATATATAGTGTATATAAACATATATAACCAACCCGCTCAATTACTATATGCTAATCCACCCATACCACTCATGACACGAAGGACATTGTAGTTGGTAGCATAGACACGGACCTTGGCGGTCTTGGTACCCTCAACAGTGGCGTTGGAAAGAACAAGTTGAAGAGTAGCGTTATCAATTCTGGAGAAGTTGCAAGAGCCGGATGGTTGGTGTTCCTCAGGGCGAAGAGCGAATGAGTAAACATTAATACCAGTATCAGGACTTCTAGTGTGGTGTTGGTAAGGTTGAACAAGGTCGAAGTAGGTTCCCTCACGCTCAGAGAATCTATCTTGTCCGTTAAGTTGTAACTTGGCAGTTACAACAGGGTTCTCACCCCAGCAGTGCATATCAAGGGCAGTCTCAGCAAGGACGAAAGTTCCGGCATCAGAGACACCAGAGTTTTGGATTGCAGGACCGTTAACTGCGTGAAAACCAAGGTTAGGAGCATTGTATTCGGTACCGCTTGCAGCACCAGGGTTAGTGTGCCACCAGTTTTGGGTAGTAACATCAACAGCACCAGCATCTTGGAAAAGACCATTGGTATCAATGAAAGAGGTAGTGGTCTCAGCAATAGATTCAGGTCCACCGAAGGAATGGATGGCATTAGGAAGAGCATCGATAGCATCAGTGTAGTTGAAAGGTTGAGCACCAAGGACCTTGTAAAGAGTTTGACCACATTCAAGAGAAGCACAGTAGTCAACATTCTCATCAGGTTGGACAACCCAGATAAGCTCCTTAACAGGGTGGTTGAAGTTAAGCTTGATCTTGTTGGAAGAAGATCCGACAGATTCATCACCAGTGAATTGAAGTTGCTCAATCAAATACTCATGAGGGTTTTGGGCCATTCTGCGTCTCTCATCAGTGTCAAGGAAGACATAGTCAACATAAAGAGAAGCAGCAACAAGAGATTGGTTGTAAGCAGTGGTTACCTTAGCGGAACTACCACCAGTGGTGCATTTAGCATTGTTAAGTGTGCGGACAGCCCATAAGCACTCATCAATAGGTCTGATATCAAGGTTAATCTTGACTTCGTGGTATTGAAGAGCAATAAGAGGAAGGGCAAGTCCAGGGTTGCGGCAGTACCAGAATTGGAATGGAACATAAAGAGTGGTCTCAGGAAGAGCATTGCGAGGAGCGCAAACTTGACGAGGAGCGTTAGACTCACAAGGACCATCAACATCATTGAAAGAAGGATCAGTGATGTAAGTTAATTGAGTGGTGTTACCAACCATCTTGTAGTATCCGCGTTGTTGTTCTGAAGTAAGGGTAAGTTGGTTCCAGATGTGCATCCAGTCACCATATTGACGGTCAATTCTTTGTCCACCAATCTCAACCTCAACTTGAGAGATAAGTTGCTCTCCAGGGAAATCTAACCAACGAGCATAGACACCATCAGAATTGCTGGTGTTAGCCATTTGTTGGTTGATCTCAGGAAGAGTAACTTGAAGATAAGTTCTGTAGGCAAGATCACCGTTTCTACTGATTGTGCATGTTACTCTGCGTCCGAAATCAGCTTGTCCGTTGAAAGTTTGTTCAATGGACTCCATTGCGAAATTAGTATGTCTTCTGTAAGAGACTTTCCAGAAAGTAATTTGAGGGTTGCCAGTAAGATATACATCTTGGGCACCGTAAGCTACTAGTTGCATTAATCCACCTCCCATGGTTATAATATTGCTAAATATTTTTTTTTTCCAACAAAAATTCTTTTATCTACATGAAATTATTTAATTAAATTGAAATTAAAGTTTTCCTTCAAGAATGTATTAATATATGAATCAGAAAAAATTTCTTTTTTGCCTTCATGATTTTTATAAAAAATGTATTGATTATTATATTTTTTAATAGTCCATCCATTATTTAATCCATTATAAATAAATGCTAATATGTATTTTTGTTTATTATCAGGTATTATATTACCATTAACATGAAGATTATCTAAAGTATAAATTTTGGATGAATGATTAGAAATTATATAACAATTATTTTTTTTTTTTATTTTCCATTCATTTTCTAAATAATCATTTAAATAATTCATCATACACACTGTTTTCGGATGCAATTTTTCAAAGTCAAAACTTTCCATATTTACCTTCATTTGTTAATTAGAGAGAAAACATAATTAAAAAATTAACTTGAAATACTTTTTAATTAAATAATATATTAAATATAATCTTATGAATTAACTATATTAATGCCGTCTTTTAAACATAAGACAAATAAAAAAATTATTTTAGATGAAAAAAGTATCACGACTCTTGATAGTAAACATAAGGAAATTGAAAAAGAATTTGAAAAAGAAAAACTTGATATTATTCCTGAATTGAGGGCCAAAAAAAGATATTTTACTAAATTACTTGAAAATAAATTGCCTATTGAACAACAACTAGAAATAAAAGATAAAATATTGGAAATAACTGCCCAAATAAAGGAATTAAAGACTAATAAAAAAAAATATTATTTGAATAATAATAAATATATTTTTGATTATTTTGAAACAAAAAAATCTGTTTCTTTAGATAATAACAAAACTAAATTATTAAATTCATTTTTTAAAATTAAATCAGAAGAAGTAAGTATTCAAAATAATGAAAATAAAAATAATATTCAAAAATATCTTTCTAATTTGGATGAATCTTTTATAGATATAAATAAATTTATTTTTGAAACTGATATATGTCAATTCTGTAAAAAGGGTGAATTAATTCCCATTGACCATGAAGGTATTATGGTTTGTAATAATTGTTATAAGCATATTCAATATTTAGTTGAAAATGAAAAACCTTCCTATAAAGAACCTCCCAAAGAAGCTTGTTTTTATGCATATAAAAGAATTAATCATTTTAGAGAAATATTAGCACAATTTCAAGCAAAAGAAACAACACAAATTCCAGAAGAAGTATTAGAAAATATTAAAAATCAAATTAAAAAGGAACGCATTGAACTAAAAAATTTAACTAATAAAAAAGCAAAGGAAATTTTAAAGAAACTTGGTTATAATAAATATTATGAACATATCCCATTTATTAAAGATAAATTAGGTATTAAACCACCTGTTATGACTCCTGAACTTGAAGAATCTTTGTGTAATTTGTTTATGGAAATTCAAGCACCATATGCTAAATTCTGTCCTGATGACAGAGTTAATTTTTTGAATTACTATTATACTGTTTATAAATTATGCGAATTATTAGAACAAACTCAATTTCTACCTTACTTTCCTATGTTGAAAGATAGAGAAAAAAGAATAGAACAAGATGAAATATGGAAAAAAATCTGTGAAGAACTCAATTGGGAATTCATACCTACTATTTAAAAAAATTGAAGTTTATTTTTAGTTTTATTTCTCTCTTATCAATCTTTCTTATTTGGTATTTAATCATTATGGTTTTACATCCTCTTGCTCAAATCCTACCACAGGTCCTTGTTAACGAAATATTTTCATATGATCCCCAACATAGGGAATATATGAAAGATGTTATGAATGATCTATTGTTTGCCCATCATAAATATAATATGAGTGCTGTATTTGATGAATTAATTTCACAAGAATGTGATAATGATTATTGCGGCAAAATTATAACAAGAAATAGCTATGCCATTCAATCAGTCATTATATTGAATACTTTATATCACTTTTGTTGTGAACATTGTGCTGGGGAAGGTGAATGGAGTATTCGTTATGATTATAGAAAAGCTATGCGTAGAAGAGCTAAAGAAAATTGAAAAAAATGAAAAAAAATTGAAGTTTTTTTTCAATTTTTAGATGTCTTATTGTTATTTTATCTAATATTTTAAAATGTCTAATTACATTCTTTTCGAATATTTACCAAAAGAATTGGTAGATGTTATATTTTCATATAATCCCCAACATAGGGAGTATATGAAACATGTTATGGAGGATCTTATGTTTGCTCATCATAAATGGAATATGGGTCCTGTTCTTGACGAATTAACCGAAATTCCATGTGATAATGATTATTGTGATGCTAGTATATGTAGATATGAAACCGAATTCCGAAATATAAAAATATTGGGCCGTTTATTTAACTTTTGTTGTGAACATTGTGCTGGTGAAGGTACTTGGTCTATTCGTTATGATTATAGAAAAATGCTTAGAAATTCTGCTTTTCATTAGGTAAGTTATTATGTTTGTCTCCCAAAAGAATGGCTATATTCTTGTGTAACAACAAACATTTATGCTACGCGCAAAAAAATAGGATTATTTAAATTTAGTATTATAGTATGATTAGAGTAGTTTTATATTTGTAAATTAATTTACAGTAAAAAAGAAATTTATACTTTTTCTTTTTTACTCATAATATAATATAATGACAAATCAAAATCAAGTTCATCTAGCTTATTCTGATAGTGTATTTAGTTCGGAAGATTTGTTAAGTGATTGGTATGCTGTATCTGGTGTTTTATTAACAACCAGTTTATTATTTTATCATATGTCTCGCGTTAATTCATTAAAAGTTGCACCTTATTTAGCCAAGACAATATCAATCGGTTTAATTATTATATCTACTGTATATTTAGTATATGCATTATACCCCTACACACAGAGAATGAATTATACAATAAAAAAATGTAAAAGTTTACAAAATTGCTCAGATGAACAAACCTATGAATTGACTATATTAAAAAATTCATATTTAGGATTAGGTCTGGTAAGTGTATTATTACAATTATTAATTGTTTATTTAGTTATTTATAGTATTTAATCATTGACACTTTTATTTTACTGATTTACATTTCTGCACTCCAAAAATATATTTAAATGTAGACCAGTTTTTACCATAATCATTTCGTTGTTTATTTAAATAGAATACAAATCCTATTATCACTAAGCCTATTATCAAATATTTTAAATATTTTAGTATTTGATTATAACTATCTATCGTTTTTTTGTATTTTTTCTTATCTTTTGCGGAATAATAATTAATATAAGTATCAATAAAATAATAGATAAAAAGTAAAGAAAACACAGCTATGTTAAAGGGTAAAGACATTCTTGTAAATAATATAAATAATACCCATATTGATATAGAATTTCTTAATAAAATTACAGGATCTGGATTATAATCACTTGTAAATCCTAAAGAAATATATATAATAAATATAATCAAAATATGTTTCGCTAACATATTTTCTCTTAATAATTTTTGTAAATTACATCCTAATGTTTCCGCAATAAAATTACCTGATACTGCCAATATTAATAATAATATCCCATGCATAATATCAATGTCTTTATTAGTGCTATCCATTATATATTTGCTTTTGAAAAAAATTAAATACTAGTAATAGTTTCCAATATTTTAGATGTTACTAAATATGGGTCACAATTAGAACTAGGTCTTCTATCTTCAAAATATCCCTTCTTATTTTTTACAGTTTGTAATCCTCTTCTTATAGATGCACCTCTATCTGAAATACCATCTGTAAATGTATAATAATCGGCTGTTTCAAATTTACCTGACATCCTTTCTTCATTTCCTTTTCCATAAACTTTCATATGTTCCATATGTTTTTCTTTTAATTTATTAATAGCTTCATTAATATACTCTAGTCCAGTTTTATCAACTGTTCCTTCTCTCATATTCTCTGTACTAAAATTGGTATGACATCCTGAACCATTCCAATTTCCTTTCAATGGTTTCGGTTCAAAACTAATTTCTATATTTTCTTCTTCTTCACATAATCTACACAATATATATCTTGCTACCCATAAATGATCTCCTGCTTTTATTCCCTCACATGGTCCTACCTGAAATTCCCATTGCCCTGGCGCTACCTCTGCATTAATTCCTGATATTGTAATTCCCGCATATAAACAATACTCTAAATGTTTTTCTACTAATTTCCTTTCAAACACATTTCCTCCTCCTACACCACAATAATACTGTCCTTGAGAATTATATTCATTATAACCCACTGGTAATTTAGTGATAGAATTCATAATAAAATATTCTTGTTCCAATCCGTACCAAGGATTTTCATGCCTTTTTTTTTTAAATAAATCTTTGGCTGCAAAACGGGTATTAGATGGCAATGGATTACCATTTGAATCATAAGTCTCACATAATATTAATTTACTAGTAATATCTGTAAATTTTCTGAATGGATCTTTAAAAATACATATAGGTTTTAAAATGACATCTGAATTGTCCCCAGTTGCTTGATTTGTTGAACTACCATCAAAATTCCATTCAGGTAAATCATGTATACATAATTCCTCATTTGAATAAATATGAAATATTTTTGTTTTACTTCTCAAATTATTATTGGCATCAATCCAAATATACTCTAAACTATAATAACTCATTATACTTAAATATAATTATATGTTTAAGTAATATTTGCAAATTGTATTCATTTAAAAAAAGGTATAAATAGTATATCATCATTATTTTTGTTTTTCTCTCTTTTAATATGATTTGATATCAATGGACATTTCGAATATGTATATATATAACTTCCTTTTTCAATTGTTTCCGTTTTTTTGGTAAGTGTCTCTGTGCAATCTATATTTACGATTTCATCTGCACAATTTTCTTCTATTGCGTTATTGCCATATAACCACCAATCATTATTTATTTTTTGTTTAAATTCTGATACTGTTATATTTATTCTTTTTGTTTGCATTGAAATTATGTCATCTTCCATTTGATTTATAAAATTCATATAACTTTCTATCCTAGATTTTTGATCGGATATTCCTAGTGCCATTTGATGTTGCATTAATTTTCCATGTGGTAATAAAAATCTCTCTTTACAAGCCTGTAATATAATAAAACCCATACTGTATGCTGTTTCAGCTACACAACTTAAATTATATTTTTGAATTTCGGAAACAATTTTCATTCCATGGGTAACGGATCCCCCAGGAGTGTGTAAATAAACGATTGTATTATTTTTGTTAGGTAATAAATTTAGATCATGAATAAATTTACTAGTAGATTCTTCATTTATCTCTCCTTTAAGTAAAATATTATTAGTTGTATTAAACTGTAATATTTTAATCGGTTGAGAGAAAATCAGAGGTAAATATAAAAATAATAACCAAATCATTATATTATTGCTAAATATAATTATTTTTTTTGTCATATACTACATGTATGTAGTGAGAAAATATTAATAAAAAATATTAACTAATTGTTTGGAGAATTCGCCATCACTAGGATAATGAAGACCTGCTTTAATTCGCACAGAATTACATCGTTCGGCAATAGAATCAAGTTGAGGTTGTAGTTCAGGATAAGATTTACCTAATTTTTTGGCTAAGTAATAAGCTTGGAACGCATGTCCAGCTGGATAAGCGGGTGTGTTAGCAGAAATCGATTGTAACACATCTAGTTTGGGTTTGATTTGTTTAGGTCTTGGGCGATTAATTAAATATTTAAAAAAAGAAATAATAAAAACTACATCTAACTGTGTAATCATAGAATCAATTTCTTCAATAGATAATGGAACTATAGAAGTAAAAGCATGACTAACACTTGTATCAGTTAAATAAAAATAATCTATATCATGTTGATTCCTTACTTTAACTTCCTTTTCAACTTGTAATACTTCTTTCTCATTATCAGGATATATAGGGATAGTCGGTAAATATGTAATATAACGAATTGGTGACATGATAATCAATAATAAATAAATAAAAAAAATATAAAATAATATATTCATATAACAAATGAAAATATTATTATTTAATTAATTAAAATCCACCTGGGAATTTTACAAGATTGGCTCCAATACCAAATCCAGCACCAGAACGAGCTCCAACTGCTAAACTAGGAACATAAGTATCTAAGATACTAAATGTAGCAGCAGCAGTTAAAGCAATGAGAGCAACTTCATCTAAGTTAAGTGCTTTCTTTGGGATAGCATAGGCTGCGATAGCAACCATAAGGCCTTCAACAAGATATTTGATTGCTCTTTTGACGAGTTCACCTAAATCTAACATTCCTCCTGTCATATTTATATAAATAAAAAAGAAAAAAATATATTTTAATAAAACTTCGTAAAAACACTTAAATATTAATATAATAGATATTTATAATGAGTTTTTCTAAACCTGTCAATCCAATTGAACCACCAGAGGGTGTAACACTACAAAAAAATGCAAATGGAACAGATAATCCTAAATATGTAGATTTATTGGATGAAGATAAACCAATAGCTGGTCAAAAATTTGCATGTTTGTCATTTATATCTCCAGAGCATATATTAAAGCAAAAAGAAATGTATTTTTTTGAACATTTTTTAAAGAAATGGGATTTTACTAAATCAATGGAAAAGTTTCTTCAATTTTTAAATTTTGTTTCTTTTAAATATCATGTTGATTTTGAAAAATTAACCAATGATTTTAAAGAATTTTCTAAAGATGAAAAAGATAATTTAGTAGCAACTACATTAGAAGATGAATATAAAAATTTTCTAGATGAAAATGAAGAGGATTTACAGAAGAAATTTGATGAACAATTTAAATTTCAAACATCTATTCGTGGAATCAAAGTAAGAGGTGTTTTTCCAAGTCAACAAGAAGCAGAATTAAGATGTAAGATGTTGCGTCAAGCTGATCCAAATCACGATGTTTATGTGGGTCCAGTTGGAATGTGGGTTCCATTCCATCCTGAAGCTTATAAGACTGGAAGAGTTGAATATATGGAAGAGACTTTGAACGAGTTAATGAGTGAAAAGAAGAAGAATGAGGAAAAGGCAAAAGACGAATTTGACAAAAGGGTAAAAGAGGCCAAAGAAAAAGCAATTGAAGATAATAAAAAGAAAGCAGAAATGAGTGGAAATAAATTAACCCAAACAATAACAAAAGATGGAGATTTAGTTTCAGTAGCTAATATGAATACTCAGGAAGATGCAATGGGAGAAAATGCAACTTTAGAAGATGTAAGAAGAGAGTTATTTGAAGGTGAAAACATAGTTACTGACCAAAATACAGATAAAGGTTTAAGTCAACTAACCGAAAACACAGTAACATTTAATTTGGGAGAACAACAAGAAGAGTAAATAGTAAAAATATAATATTTAAATGTAGATTTATATATTATATAAATGGTTGTAGGCTCGGAGAAACAAGAATTTGCCAAAATGGAAATAATACAAAAAATAAAGGAATTACAAAGACAAATAAAACATTATGAAAATGATATTATTGAAATAAATAATACTATAAAGAGAGAATGTGTAAGAAAATATGGAAAACATGAATTTGAAAGAGAAATTGACCAAGGTCCTTATCCAGAAAGTTGGTGGGTATGTAAAAATTGTAGATTTGAAACATAATTGTTATATTGGTTCATCATCCCAATTATTTAAATCATCATCCGGTAACATAATAGTACTGTCAAAATTAGTTGGTATTTTTTCGGATAAAATAGAATTTTCCAATGCCTTGTGCTGTTTTAATGTATTTACTAATTTTTTTCTATTATACAATACAAGTTGCTTATCTTTAATATAATTTTTGTTTCTTGATTTCGAATCCATAATTGATTCAAATTCGGTAGTTAATGCTTGTTTAGTTTCTACAAGTGAAATATATTCTTCATCTAATCTCATTTTAACTGAATTCCATTCTTTTAATTTTTCTACTGGATCTCTTTCTTGCCATAATTTAAAATTATTAAATGGTCCTATTATATCCATTCTAAATTCTATTTTATTATGTAAATTTCCGTATTTCTCTCTTAGATTATGAATAGCTTCTTTCTTTTCATCAAATTTAAAATATTTGGATACTGATAATATAAGACTTATATATGTAGATATAGATATACCTGTAACAGATACTACAGACACAGAAGTATTGAAATATTCCTTAGTTGATTGTAAAAATCCCGATAATGTTGAAAAAATAATAACAGATATTTGAATATAATTTATTTTTTTATTTAAATCTGCATATTTAATATCTAATAGCCTTTTATTATTTTTACATTCTTTTAAAATACACAAGTTATTATAAGTTAATGATTCTAGTTCATTTTTAAAAATAATAAATTCTTTTGATACTTTATAATTATTTGAATCTAAAGAATATGTAATATGAGGAGGAATGGTATCATGTAATTCAGTATTAGATACAGATACAGCAGATTGATTATTGTTAGATGTGATTTCGGAAATTATATTTTCGGAGTGGGTACTAGTATTAGAAATTTCTTGTATTATGTTACCAGAAAAATCTTCTATTGGTTGGACTGTATTTATATCGCTCATTGTATAATAACAATACAAAAAAATAAATTACAAATTAAACTTATTACCATTTATTTTTCCTTACACTAATTTTAGGTCCAGCACCTTTCTTTTGAACACTGTTAGGATCATATGTCTCATCTTCTTCATCACTATTAATATCTTTTGATAATTCCCAAAATTCTTTTGACCCTAATTTAAAATTGCTATGATTTTGGGCCTTATACCAAAATATTTGATCATTTAATTTATTTGATTTGGCATTATTATTTATTACCAAACATTCAAAATTTTCTGTGCATTGATCCATGACTTGACAAAATGACTCAAATGTAGGAAACATACCAGCATAATTTTCCCATATTCTTTTCCTATTTGCTATATATGGTTCTCGCAATATAAATACATAATCTATATTTGTTCTTAAATTAGGTGGTATACCCAACGGATATTGCATTGTTATCACTAACATTATTTTCCAATGTCTACCATTCATAAATAATAACCTCATTAATTTATCTTTTGTCCATTTATTATCATATAAACAATCATCCAATATTACAAAAGCCCTAGCATCTATATTCGACCTTTTATAAGTTTCCATTTCTTTTTTTATCTGTTTTAATACTGTTTTTTGCCGTTTTAAAATATTTTCTATTATGGCTGTATTATATTCATCATGAATAAATAATTTGGGCACATGTGAACTAAAAAAACCATTACCCGCTTCCGTTCCAGATATTACTGTTCCAATTGGTATATCTTGATGATAATATAATAAATCTCTTACTAAAAAACTTTTACCTGTATCTCTTCTTCCAATTAAAACAATAACCGGACCCTTATTTTCATCAGGACGAAAACTAATATGTTTCATATCAAATTTCTTTAAATCTAAAGTCATAACTATAGTTTTTTAAGAAAATAAAATTATATGATTTACGAAAAATTAGTTTAAAAGTTTTTAAAAATGTAGTTTATTCTTATAAAGATGTCTTTTTCTTTGTATTACAAAAAAAATAAAAATGACAATTTATTTAGGGAATTACAAAATTCTAATTTAGAGCTTAAATCTCTTCAAAATTATATCCCTATTTATCAAAACTTTTTCTCTTTGAGTGAATCTAATTATAACAATATTAATTTAAATCATACATATCATTTACACTCTTTAATTAATATACAATCACGAAATATACTTCATGCTAATATTATCGATTTATCTAACAACATTAAACAAACTTCTGTATTTTGCAAATTCTCTCCCCTCTTAGATCCTCTTAAACTTCTTACTGGTAAATATGATTGTTCATTTAATTCTATTACAAATTTACCTTCTTTATTTAATAATGACAATTGTATTCCTAAATTAATTGATAAAAATAATAATTCATATGTCGACGGATTTTTCACTTATCTCTCTAGTCAATTATTACACCATTATAATTTTATTCACGGAATTGATTATTATGGCTCATTTTTAGCTATTCAAAATAATTTTTTATATAATATTGTTGACGATTTTTCCTACTTGAATGAAAGTAATTATTTTCATGATAATACGAATAAATTATTTTTTATAGAAAATAAAGAATATGAAAACATTTTTAATATCGACTCTAGAAATAATAAAAAAAAAATTATAATTAATGAAAAATTAAAAACTTTAATTACTGATGATTTAAATGAAATCGATTTTACTCTTTTTTCTAATGACAATGAACCACCACCTACTATTATTGATTTAAGCGAGGTTTGTATATATAACACTATTTTATCTAATAATCAGGATTCAGATGACTCTTCTTGTAGTTCAAAAAGTTCTAATACTACTATTCAAGAAAATGTAGAACTATCTGATGATGATAATAGCATATCAGATGATAATACTATATCTACTGAAGGTTCATGTGAAGATGATGTTTTTTGTAAAATAAATGAGTTTCCTATTCAGTTAATTTGTCTGGAAAAATGTGAAAATACATTAGATTATTTAATGGAAAATAATTTAATTAACAATAATGAATGGACTTCATGTTTATTCCAAATTATCATTATGTTATCCGTTTATCAAAAAACTTTTTCATTTACTCATAATGATTTACATACCAATAATATTATGTTTATTCCAACTGATAAACAATTTTTACATTATTGTTTCAACGGTATTTATTACAAAGTTCCAACCTACGGTAAACTCTATAAAATTATTGATTATGGTCGTGCTATTTATAAATATAATGGCAAAATTATGTGTAGTGACAGTTTCCATCCTAAAGGTGATGCCGCTTCTCAATATAACTGTGAACCATTTTTCGATTCTAAAAAACCTAGACTTGACCCTAATCCTAGTTTTGATTTATGTCGATTAGCTTGCTGTATTTTTGATTTTTTTGTTGAAGATGTCTTAGATACTAAACAAATTATTAAAAAAAATAAAATTGCTGCACTTATTTACAATTGGCTTTTAGATGATAAAGGCAGAAATATTTTATATAAAAACGATGGTGACGAACGATATCCTGAATTTAAACTATATAAAATGATTGCTCGCTCTATTCATAATGCTATTCCAGAAAAACAAATTTCTAATGAACTATTCCAACAATTTATCATTACTAAAAAATCTATTAATAAAAAAACTAAAATTCTTAACTTTGATTTAATCCCTAATCTTACTTCCGAAAGTATTTAAATATTTTTATTATTTTATCTAAAAATATTTAAAATGCTGGATTATCTACAAATGCCATTGTTGCTTTATTTCCTCCTTTTATATCATCTATATCAAATTGACTATATAACATAATACCTGTTACTGCTGCAAAATATACTAATAATGTTTCTTTCATTAGTACTTTCAATGGTTTCTTTTCGTCTTCAGGTAAAAATTTCATTTCCAAAAACTTGAACAAAAAGAAAATTACCGATATGGCTAAAGAATAAATAAAACTTTCGTTCATTTGTATTAACTTCAAATAAAGTTAATATAAATCTAACGAAATTATGTTAATATTTCTATTTCTTCTAAACCTAATGGTGCTTTGTTTAATTGTTTTGGCTTATCTAAATCATGTACATCTAAATCACCTAAGCTTATTTTCTCTCCTATCTTTATCTTATCATCTTCTTCATCATCGTCATCCTCTTCTAATTTTCTTGCCTCGTGTCTATCACTACTTATTTGCTCTAATCTCTCTTTTGTCTTTGGCGCCTCAATCTCTTCTACTATCTTATCTATACTAATTGCTTGATCAATATCATTAAATTTTATTGATTCTTTTGGCTCGTCTAATGGCTCTATAACTAGTTTCTCTTCATGTGGCTTTTCCTTTTGCTCCTTCTTTTCCTCTTCCTCTTCCTCTTCCTCTTCTTCAACTGGATCCGTAGAAATGATTTCTTCCTTCTCTTCCACTTGAATATCTTCCTCAATTGATTCATCTAAATATACTTTTAATATATCTTCTACAGGAATATTGTCCCTTATTGAATTTAATATTTCCTCTCTTACTATTAATTCTACTTCTCTATTATGTTTTTGTATTTGTAATGGAGTTATGTTTTTCTCGTATAAATAAATATTTTTATACAACTTCCTTGCTGTATTAATATATGATTTATGAATAAAATCATTCAAAGATGGTATATTTATATCTATTTTCTTTTGTTTGTTTCCTACACGCATACAAGTTAAACTCTTTAATTGAATTATATGTACACAACTTATTAAATCATTTAAATATCCACAATTACTTTTTTCTATTATTCTTTTTGTTTCAGTTTCTACTATTGTTGGATTCCATTTTGGAATTCTCGCTAAAAAATTTTGAAAAGTCATTAAATATTTTTCTAATTCATCATTTTCCTCGCACAATTTCCAAGCTTCATCAAATATAGACTTAAAACCCTCTATTAATAATGGCGTTAATGTATTAATAAGTCTTGAACACCACTCATTACGAGATTCTTGTAAACTAGTTATTGAATAGTCATCCATTTACATAAAACTAATATTTTCTAAATTGTAATCTGAACGGATTAATAAAAAATTTAAAATACACAACATTAATAATTTCTCATCTCTGAATTCCTTCTTTATTTTTTGAATAAATACTAAATATTCGTATTTTTTTTCTTCTTCTGTTTTCATTTCTTTTATATATTCCACTAAATCTAAAGCACTATACCCTTTCTCATATAATTTTTCAGCTGTTTCCCATATTTTTTCTTTCTTACTCTTTTCTATTAAATTCTTAAATTTTAATCTTTTCTGTTTATTTATTTTACTCACTTTAAAATTATTTTCTAAATGATATTGATGCAAATTATTTAAATTATTCGGTAACTCTGGATTCGGTATAAATATTTCGCAAAATCTTGATAATATTGGTTTTAATAATTTATATTTATCATCCACTACTATAAAAAATCTTGTTGAATGACTGAATAATTCTATACATCTTCTTAATGCTGATTGTGCATCTATAGTTAATTTATCTGCGTTTAATAATATTATACTTTTAAATATAGTTCCCTCTTGTAAATCTATATTTGTTCTTGCAAAAAATTTTAAATCATCCCTTATAAATTTTATCCCTTTCCCATGCGCACAATTCACATTCATTACATAATTTTTCAAATATGTACTATCATTTTTATATATTTTTTTTATAAAATTAAATAATAATGTTTTTTTCCCAACTCCAGAACTTCCATGAAAAATCAAATTTGGAATTTTTTTATTATCAATAAAATCATCTAGCTTTTTTATAATATTTTCATGAATAATTAATGACATAATACATTACTTATTTATTACTTTTTAACTATTTATACTTATTTATATTTTTCTTGATTTTCTTCTTTTTTTATTTCCTCTTTTTTTTGTTTTTTTCCTACCTCCCATTCCCATTTGCGCTATTATTGATATAAATTCAAATTTTACACTATCATCTGACTCAGATAATTCACATTTTAAAAAACCACATTCTTGTTTTGAACTTATCATTTGATAATCTATTGTCTCACTAGAAGATACAAAATTTATATCTTGCGGTATAGCCTCATCCAACTCTGTTCCTCCTGTTCCAACAATATATTGATTTATTTCCATTTGTTCTTCTTCGTTTTTTAATGTAATTAAACCTTCTTGATATAAATGTAAATCAGCACATAAATAAAAATAATTTATCTCACTTCCTAATAAATTATAAATTTTCAATAATACAGGTTTAAAATAAGGTATATCATTTAACAGTGGTTGTTTCACCCCATCTTTATATTTAATACCTGTAATTGGTTGATGACCTATAATAATCAAGTTTTTAATACTTACTCCCGCATTATATTGGTTTATTGTTTGAAAAATTAAATTATATTGGTATTCTTTTACCTTTTCTATAGTTTCAAAATTTTCGCCTAGAAATATATTATAACATGGTAAAAATTTATAAGCATCACTACTATAAACATCACTATCTATCATTAATATTAATGTTCCATTATTCATCATTATATCTTTAAAAAATGTATATTCTATATTGCTTTCTTTTGATTGTTGTTTCTCTAATTCTAAAATCATACACGATTTACTTACTTCTGCAGTTTCTCCAATAAATAATTTTGGATTTTCTGGATTTAAATTTGTTTCTAAATCATGATTACCCAAAATCATATAAATGGGTATTTCTTTAGGTAATAAATTAAATCCTTCTTCTAATTTACTTGGAATTATAATTTTCTTTTTCTCTCCTTCAATAGGTTTTTCTTTTTTAGCATAATAATTATCACCTGCAATCACTATAAAACCTACCCCATTTATATTTGCTTCTAATAATTTCATTACTTTTTTTAAACATCCTAGTTCTTTTTCTTTCCCATCCTTTATTTTAGTATTTAAATTATTCCAACACCCAAATAGTATGAAACTACTCATTCTTGTTAATATAAATAAATATTAAATAAAATTGATTATATTTAATATTTTATATTTTAGCATTATAACATGAATTTAACGGACGATCAATTACTCGCTAATCCTAATACATATCCTATAAATTTATTAGAACTTAATGTTCGTAATCTCAATAAAAAAATATTATTAGCTACTCAAAAATTAACTGCCGAATTTTGTATTAAATATATATTAGACCTTGATATCGATAACGGAAGTGAAGATTCTTATATTTATGATGTGGATTACATTTTAGATTTTCAAACACATTTAACCCGACAAGAATTCAAAGAATTATTAGCTCTTGAAAAAGTTTAATAACTACTTAAACTTTGAGTATACGGGTTTTCCTTAAATGCATTTAATATATCTGGTTGAATACGATCACAATTAATACAATTATCGTAATATTGCGGAACATTTATTTTTCCATAAGTCTCTATAGATGGTATTACACCATTTATTCCTGGATTACCATTTCTTACCCACAGTCTATTGTTGTTTCTATCACCATCATTTCTATCTATATGAATATTTTCTTCTGCATTTAATAACGACATTCCTCCTTGATTTGGTCTATTTACATAGGTCTTATTTACATTATTTCTTTGATTATATGCTGCATTATATAAAGCTACCCCACTATTCATTCCACCATCTCCATAATATTGACAACTTGTTGTGTCTCTCTCTTGTTCTACTGGCTGTTGAACTGTTACTGTGTAAGCCCCATCTTTTTGTCCTTCTACATTTAAATGTGTCATATCTAATTTACCTTCGGTTGTTTCTCTCATTGTTGTAGGTGTTCTATCAGCAGGGTTATAAACAGGTAATCCAGAAACATGTTGTTGAACATTACCAGTTGGATTAATATTACCAATAACATTTTCTTTTCTTGATGGTCTTAATACATCCATTAAAGGAGCTATAGCTGCTCTTAAAAATCCATTGACTCCAAAATAAGATGTATTAGTTGTAGAACGATTATTTGGCACATTATTATATCCATCTACCCCATAATCAGTTACTCTTGCTGAACCATTTCCTACAGCATTACAATTTGATATAGGATTTGATTCTAATTGAGGTCTTTTTGGTTGTTCATATGAACCAGGTGTATACATTTTTGTTCCCTCTGGATTCGAATCAGCACCAAAATATTCCATCGAGGTTGTTGCTCTGTTTACAGCTCTATCTACTTGAATTGCTCTTGCTGTTTGTCCTTTTTCTAATCCAGTAGTAGTAAGCCATCTATCAGGAGTATTAATGAAATATGTATCAGGTAAATATTTTTCGACTTTACCTTGAGTTTCTTGAGTGGCAGGTGCCTTAATAAAATTATAGGCTGGTCCTTCATGATTTGCTAAACCAAAACTTACTTTCGGATTTGTTGCTACTCTTAACTGATCTACATTTCTATCTACCCATTTATCTCTAGCTGCCATTCCTGAATTAAATCCTAATTGTCCTTGAGTTGTATAACCCGCATCTAATCCAGGACCAACCTTCTGTTCATCCCATAATTTTACATTGGACATTTTAGAACCAGGCATCACACGAGATTGATAGAAATCACTCATATTAGGTGCTCCATTTGCATATCTAATATCCTTTTGAGGAGCAAATAACGGTGATTGCTCTTGTTTTTTAATTTGTTGACTTCCAGTTCCAGACATATTATCTAACACTGTTTCTGATATATTTGGATTTTGTGTACTACCTCTTATTCTTCCACCAAAAAACGGTGCCATATTGTTATGTTTAAAATCTGATTTTTCAACTGTTTCTCCTGTTAAACTTTTAAAATCATTTGTTTTTGAAACATTACCAAATTGATCTGGACCATTTGCATACTGTTGATACACATTTGGATTAAAATATCTATCCGTTACTGTATTCGGGTCTCTGTATTTATTTGGATTAGAATTATTAACAGGCGCTAATTTAGGATAATTAATAGGGGGAGGAACTGGAGAATCATTAAATTTTTTTCCCATATTTTCATATCCTTCTTTCTTTTTTTCTTGATTTGAAGCTATATATAAACCTCCTAATGCTACTAGTGGGACTGCTAATTCCATTATATATATGTAATATATTTTTATAAAAAAATATTACCTATTTATTTTTTAACAGTTCCACAAGTTCTTGTATTTGAGCAATTATTTACATCTTTATTTCCAAAACCACTAAAAGCTTCTCCACTTAATACATCACTTCCCCCTTTCGATACACAAGGTGCTTTGGCAATAAAATAATCCTTCTCCAATATCCTTGTATTCAAATTATTTTGGAAAGGAATACATGTATTCTCTTGAGGATTTAAGGGCAAAATATACCAATCTACTTGTTCTAAATCTCTATACCACCAAGCTGGATTCGTTACTCTTGATTGTTCTGTAAATGGATTACATGTTGGGTAATTTATTTTTTCTGACTTTGCTTCAGCTTTCTTATAATTATCACAATCTTTTGTTAACGGTCTTGATAATCCCATTAAATCACTTTCTAGATTTATTGTATCTGTTCTTAAATTTGCACCCCATTCCTGCATTCTTATATAAGTATCATCCATAAAACAAGGATTATCTCCCCAACCCGGTTTATTTAACATATATCTTCCTGGTCCTGTTGACTCTTGTATTTGTTTTTTTATTCTACATGGGTCATCATAAAATCTTGTAAATGACATATATACTATTATAATAAAAAAGAATTACTTTTATTTTTTATTTAAATACTTTTTTTAATATTCATTATATGAGTAATATCTCTATGGAAATACTTGACACACAAACTTTATGTCTTAACATGATAGTTAAAGATGAAGAACATGTTATTACTAAAACATTTGATAATTTATTTTCTTATTTACATTTCGATTATTGGGTTATTTCTGATACTGGTTCTTCTGATAATACCAAACAAGTTATTTCCGATTATTTTAAAATGAAAAACATTCCTGGCGAATTAGTTGAACATAAATGGAGTGATTTTGGCACTAACCGCACACTTGCTTTACAATCTGCTTTTAATAAATCTGATTATTTATTTATTTTTGATGCTGATGATTCTATACATGGTCATTTTAAATTACCACTTAGACTAACATTTGATAAATATGATCTTCAATTTGGTAAAGGATTCACATATGTCCGACCTCTTTTAATTAATAATAGATTACAATGGAAATGGGTTGGTGTTTTACATGAATATTTAACTCCTCTTTCTAATCATGTTACATCCAGTTCTATTTCAGGAGAATATTATTTAGAATCTGGCAAATCTGGAGCCAGAAGTAAAGACCCTAATAAATATTTAAAAGATGCCGAAATATTAGCCAAAGGCTTTCAGGAAGAAAAAGATCGAGGCCTAGCTAATCGATACGCTTTCTATTGTGCACAAAGTTATAAAGATGCAGGTAATATCAATAAATCTATTGAATGGTATGAAAAAGTTTTAACTCTAAATAACTGGAGTCAAGAAAAATTTTATTCTTGTTATCAACTCGGCGAATTATATAAATTTAAAAATGATCACTCTAATTCCCTTAAATATTTCACCAAATCAATTGAATATGATCCTGAACGCATCGAAGGTATTGTCAATGCAGTGGAACATTATTATTCAAAATCACAACACGCTATGGTGAATTTATTTTATAAAAATTATAAAAACTATAAACGCAATCTTGTAAACAAATTATTCTTGTTTGAAGATAAATATAATGACAAATTAGAATTTTTTAATTCCATTTCTTCTTTTTATGTCAAAGATAATGATTCTGGTTATGAATGTTGTAAAAAAATTCTTATTAATTGCCTTCAAGGTCCAGTTGAAATTAATCAAACCTTTTCTAATTTACAATTTTATCTTCCCCAAATTAAACAAGACTCTCATTCTTTAGATCTATTCAAGTCCTATAGTCATATTTTTAACATTAATTCACGCGATACCTCTATGTCTGATTCTCATATTCAAATCTGGAATATTTTATTTAATTTAAATAAAAACCATTTTACTAAATATCTCTCTTACAATTTTCAAAATAAAACTAATCCTAAAATTATGATTACATTTACTACATGCAAAAGATTAGACTTATTTGAACAAACTGTTAATTCTATTTTGAATACATGGGAAGATAAAGAAAAAATAGATTATTGGTTTTGTGTTGATGATAACTCCAGTGAAGAAGATAGAGAGAAAATGAAAGAAAAGTATTCCTTTATAGATTATCATTTCAAAAATACAAATGAAAAAGGACACAGAGAAAGCATGAATATTATTTGGAATAAATTAAAATCTCTCCAACCAACATATTGGATTCATATGGAAGATGATTTTTTATTTTATTATCCTATGGATTATATTTCTCATTCTATCAAAGGTCTTGAACTCATGAAACATCTTAATGTTAAACAAATCCTTTTTAATAAAAATTATGGAGAAACTATTGAAAATTATAACATCAAAAGCCATGTGGACTTTTCTATTAAAGATTTTGTTATTCATGATTATAGACCTAATTTCTCTCCTAATATACCCAATTGTTATTATTGGCCTAATTTCAGTTTCCGTCCATCCTTAATCAATGTTTCTTCTATTCTCTCTATTGGCAATTTTGATAGTCCTAACCAATTTTTTGAAATGGATTATGCTCATAAATATACTAATTTCGGTTTTAAATCAGCCTTTTTTAATTTATTAACCAATAGACATATTGGAAGACTGACTTCCGAAAGACATTTGAAAAACTTACCTAACGCCTATGAATTAAATAATGAAAATCAATTTACAAAAGAAGAATTATTTCCTTGTTCACTTATTAATTTGGATAAACGAGAAGATAGATTGAACTATTGTAGAGAGAAATTAAAAATTAAATTCAATCGATATTCCGCTGTTGACGGAAATAACCTTCCTTTTTATAATCAATTTCTCTCTTTATTGAAATTCATTGACAATCAACAAGTCGTATTAGGTGAAATCGGATGCAAGTTAAGTCATTATGATTTATGGAAAAATATACAAAAACCTACTATGATATTAGAAGATGATATTATGATTCATGACCAAACATTCACACAACTTAAATTAGTTTTTGAAAATTTGAAACATATTAAAACTGAATGGGATATTTTATTTATTGCTGGACAATGGACTCCTAACTATGACTTTCAGTCTAATTGTTATATGAAGTCCCATAAACTTGAAGATTCACAAAAAGGTTCTGTATTTATTGATATAGGCAATTCTTTTTATGAGAGAAATTATTTGTTTCAACAGGATGTTTTTAATACCCCTTTGTATCGAACTACTGCTGGATATATAATTAGCCCTAACGGCGCTAAAAAATTATGTTCTATTATTGAACAATCCCCTGAGTATTTTATGAAAGAACCATTAGATATGTGGTTATTAAATTTGGAAAAAAATAAACAAATAAAAATGTTGGATAGTTTTCCTCATCCTATTTACCAAGGAGGTTTTGATTTAATGAAAGAAGAATGTTTATTAAGAACCGACATTGATAGGTCTAAAAAAATCACTTTCCATTTAAATCATGATAATATTTTTGACCAATTTATATTTATCCCTCAAAAAGATGAAATTGGAAGTGACTTACATTATAAAGGTAATCAAGCTATTTCTTCTCTTCTGTTGGAATGTTCCAATCATCCTAATGCTTGCGGTGTTAATACCTTGGGATTTTTCAAAAAAGATATTTCCAATCTACAATCTTCTCCTTATTTCCAACCAAAAGATGGCATTTATATTAAAAAAGAATATTATTCCAACAAATTTTTACAAAATGAACCCATCAAACGCGTCAAATTAATTGGAAATTTTTGGAATTCAAATAAAGATTTAGTTGATGAATTTAAATTAATGATTCCAAATAAACTTGATATTTATGAAAATATTCAAATTACCGATGGAGATTCTAATATAGATTATTATGTCATTTTAAATATGCCAAAAGACGATTCTGTTTATTATGATCCTAATAAAACTCTTGTTTTTTCCATGGAACCAGATGCTATGAAAGAATCATGGGGTAAATGGAAACAACCTTCTAGTAAAGATTTCATGTATGTTCATGAAAAATTAAACCCTGCACAATGGAGATTAAAAAATATTCCAGACAATTTTAATAAAACAGAAAATAAAGTAGCTTCTATAATGAGTAGTAAAAACTTTTTTATTGGTCATCAAAAAAGAATTGAATTTATACAAATATTACAAAAAGAAAACATTATTGATGTATTTGGAAAAGAAAATTATCATAATTTTGAATGTTATAAACATAGTGTCCCTAATGAAGACCCTAGTCTAATATTAGGTAAATATAAATATTATTTTATGTGTGAAAATAATGAACAAAAGGATTATGCTACAGAAAAAATCTGGGAACCTATTATTTGTGAATCTTTGTGTTTTTATTGGGGATGTCCAAATTTATCAGATTATATTGATTCAAGAGCTTATGTGGAACTAGATTTGAATGATATGGAAAAAAGTAAAAATATTATTAAACGAGCCATAGAACAAGATTGGTGGTCACAACGAATAAAATATATAAGGAAAGAGAGAAATAAAATATTAAATAAATTTGGATTTTTCCCTGTATTGAGAGATATATTGAGAGAAAAGGAAAATTTCCAATTTTATAATGTATGGCATCATAAATTATTTGATAATTGTTATCGTAAACTAAGCTTATACGATAAATCCAAAATTACTATGTATGGAGTCAATCAAAATTACGAGAAAATATATAATAAAAAAAAGGAATATCAAATTTTATTTGAGTATGATTTACCTATATACGACAAAACCATTCAAACTAGAAATTATTGTCAAACCTCTGCATTAATCCATGTATATAAAAATAAACTTTATAAAAAATATAATTATATTGGTTTCATGCAATATGATATGGAAATATATGAACATTTTGTTAATGATATTGAAACCCATTTAAAAGATAAACAACCTAATCAAGAAATCATTTTTTATTGTAACCACGAAAAAAGAACTCCTTTCCATTTATTTGTTCAAAAACATGACAAAGAAAAGGTCTTAGATCCTGATGGTATTATTTTACCTTATAAAAATTCCTTACTTGAACAATACAACGAATATTTTAATACCAATTTTAAACCAGAAGATATTATTAATTGCCAATCTAAAAAATCATTTATAATTCCTTTATTACACACTTTTTTAATTCCTATTTCTCTCTTTGAAAAAATGATGGACTGGTTTGATTTTATTTTTCCTTGGCTTGATTCTAATATTTATAAAATTACCCACATGGATCCTGCCTCTTTTACAGAAAGACTATGTTGTTTATTCTTTTGCATTGAGATGATACAATATAATCATTATCAATGTGTTGAATTAAAATTAAAACATGTATGGCCTCTTTATCATATGGATGTGGATTTCCATAACTATAAAAATTTTGATTCCAATCTCATTAAAACTGAATACGAAAAAATACAAAAAACGAATGTCAATACTTCCTTATTTTATTTATATTCTAAAATGGCCAATTCTGCTATCCATATTAGCTCTAATAATGATACCTTTTCTTCTATGATTCTAACTCACGGTTTATTTAATAATATTACTTCTTTAAAGAAAAATATCTATATTTATCAAGTAGAAGATACCCAAGAAAATATTAAAAATGTTATTAATTTTTCTAAACATCTAGAAGAATTGGATGTTTCTTTTTCTTTATTAGGAGAGAAAATAGAGGAAAAATCAGATATACTTTGGATTGAAAATTATGATAACAAAATTGATTTATTTGAATATATTGAAAACCTTAAAGACCAAATCAATAAATATATTATTTTAGAATTAGATACAACTAATAATTTACATTGCATTTCTCTCTACGACTTTCTTTTTAAAGATAAATCATGGATAGTTAGAGAGAAATTCATAAATAAAAAAGGATTTATTATTTTACAAAAAGAAGAAACTCCAAAATTAAACAATATTTATGGTATTGAATTTTGGTCTACTATTGCCGATATTTCTATTGTTGAAAAAGGAAAAAACTATGCTCCAATGGCTTTGGAAATTATGTCGAAGAGAGAAAATACCATTATATTCATTCTAAATGATTTAATTCCTGATTATATTTCTTTCTTTATTTCTCTCAACCAACCTTTTACTATTCTCTCTCATAGCAATATTCCTTATTGTATGCCTTATTATACCTACCCTAATGTCGACACTTCTATGAGAAATAAAATGGATGAATTACTTAATAAACCTCAATTAAAAGCTTGGTATACCAAAAATCCTGCAATTATTCATGATAAACTCCAAATATTACCTTTAGGACCTAAATGGAATTGGAATTCTAGAGATCTTTATGGAGAAGATAGAGAGAAAATGATGATTTATTATAATCAACTTAATGCTGAAAGTAATTTCCATTTATTTAAACAGAATTTAATTTATACGAATTTCTCTCTACTAACTACTGACTCACCCTTCTTTTCTCCTCATATTCAGATTCGTAACAATCTATATTCTCAAATTAAAGATAGATTCCCTATGGAGAAAAATACGGATTTTTATACTTATATGGATTCCTTAAAAAATAGTAAATTTTGTTTTAGTCCTCCTGGTAAAGGCATTGATACTCATAGAGCCTATGAAGCTCTATTAATGGGTTGTATTCCTATTATGGTTTCTACTCCTATTGATAAAGTATTTGAAGATTTACCGGTAATAATAGAAGATGATTGGAGTAAAATAGATGAATCGTATTTAGAACAAAAATATAAAGAATTAAAAGAGAGAAAATACAATTTTAATAAGTTGTATTTGGAATATTGGGAAAATTTATTTTTGCATAATTGAATTATTTTATAATAATATTTTTTGAAGTATTATTATATAATGTCGCAATTTAATCTTATTGGTTATTCAAATTCTGGAGCGAATGTATTAAATTTAACTTGTTCTAATAATGGAGCTATGTTAATGCCGTTTGGTGTTTCCAATGAACGACCTGTTTCTGCTGAAGCTGGGATGCTAAGATATAATACTACTGAGAACATTTTTGAATATTATAATGGAACAAATTGGTTGGCTGTATCACAACAACCTCCTTCCATTTCTTCAATCACACCACAATATGTTCAAAATACTATTTCTGATAATTCAATTAATATCATAGGAACCAATTTTTCAATTAATCCTTTTGTTCAATTTATAAGTGATGTCAATAGTCAAGTTATTTCAGCTCAATCGCAAACTTATAATTCAGAAACTTCAATTACAGCTGTTATTTCTAATGCTATGAGGGATTTAAGTAGTTTATACCCTTTTTCAGTAAAAGTTACAAATAATTCAAATTTAAGCAATATTCTAGGAAATGCTTTATTTTGGAATGAGGTTCCTACATTTACTACTGCTCAATCTCCTACTGTTTATGCCGAAATTGCAGAAGGGACAGGAACTTTAACAGGGCAATTAGATTTAAGTGCTGTGGACACTGGAGGTCATTTACCTCTAATTTTTTCATCAACCGATTTATCTGCAAATACATCGAATGCTTTAACCCTTGATCCTTCTGGTTTCATAGTAGGTAATGCCTCTGGATTAAGTGCTGCTACTTATAATTTTACAGCTAAGGTTACAGATGCAAACATAGGTTTTACATTAGGTAATTTTACATTTAAAGTATTGGCACAGACGGCCTTTTCTACAACTTTGACATCAACTACTAGTTATTTAGATGCAGGTTCTACAATTGATCAAGCAGGATCTCCAATAGGAAGTCCTGTGTTGGGAGGGTGGACAATTGTCACTTTTAAAACAGGATCAGGAGCAATAACATTTACTAATATTTCTTCTCCAATTGAAGCAAAATATTTAGTAGTTGCAGGAGGAGGAGGGGGGGCATCTTTATTTGGTGCTGGTGGTGCTGGTGGTTTTAGAGAAGGTAAACAAAATATAAGTTCTTCATCATATAGTGTCACGGTTGGAGCAGGAGGGGCAGGAGGAAACGAACCTACTAATAATCCCAACGCTCATGGATCCGATGGATCTCCTTCTTTATTTGATTCAATACAATCAGCAGGAGGAGGTGGTGGAGGTAATCAAAGAGCAGGTGCAAATGGAGGTTCTGGAGGAGGAGGTGGAGACTGGAGTGGTGGTGCTTATGCTGGTGGAAGTGGAAATACTCCTTCGGTGAGTCCCTCTCAAGGCGCTAATGGAGGTGGTGTCGCACAATCCGGAGTTGATGCTGGAGCAGGTGGAGGTGGAGGTGGAGGTCCAAGTGGTGTTGTAGGAGGAACGGGAAGTGCAGCTGGAGGTGGAAATGGAGGAAATGGAACAACAACAACAATTATACCAACTTCACTAGCTACAACTTTAAGTGTTGGAGAGGTTAGTAGTTCAAATTTATATTTTGCTGGAGGAGGAGGAGGTGGTTGTTGGTTTGGTGGTCAAGCAGTAGGAACTGCAAAAGCAGGATTAGGAGGTTTAGGTGGAGGGGCAGATGGACCTCAGGGAACAAAAACAGGAACTGGTGGAGTTGGCGTTTCTACAGGAACTGATGGAACTCCCAATACAGGAGGAGGAGGTTCTGGAACAACCAGAACAACATTTCCAGCTCTAGGAGGAGCTGGAGGTTCAGGAGTAGTTATCTTAAGATTTCCTTCCTTCGTTCCTTAAATAATATTTTACACCAAATCATATAAAATATTATTAAATGTTTTTCATTGTAAATGTATCCCAATCAAAATTATTTCCCCATTTTACCTTCTTATCTATCATACTATAACTCTCTCTCTGTATTATCGGCTGTTCTATTGCCAACCAACACTGATATTCGGGATGTATTTGCGTCGTATAAAACCAATCTATATTCTGTTTCTTCTCTCCCAACTCTTTTTTATCGAATGTAGCCATTTTTTCTAAAATTATATCATACATATGGTTTGGAACAATGTAGGCATGATTACACCAAATAGTTCCACGGACCCATTTATCATTTTTTTGAAGCATTTTGGTAAGAATACCACCAAAATAAAGCATATCCCATTGGTCAGGCAAAGAAGTAATATTTAATTGTTCTATTTTATCGAGAATTAAAATATCATCTTCAAAGACTAAAATACAATCCAATTGATTTAATTTGGCATATTCAATCGCTTTAATGTGGGATTCGATACATCCAATAACAGGATTTTCATGCACATTATTTTGAAATACAGTGGTAGTTAATTGTTTGTCAGATAAATGTTCAATGACTTGATTCATTTTTTCAGGGGCTTCCTCCAAACATAAAACAACTCGTTCAGAAGGTAATTCACGAATAATAGATTCCTTATGTAAAATAGAAGGTTCAATAGACGAATAGAGAGATTTGTGAATAAAATATTTTTCCCAAGTAATTTCTCTCCCTTGAAATCGAATTTCTTTTAAATATGGATTAATAATTTCATAATAACCATTTTTCAAAAATAAACTTTTAATCTCTCTATAATTCTCATCTCCATTCGTTTCTACACTAAAACATTGTATCAAAAATTTTTTATTATTATTAAAATAATGTTTCAATATATCTAATTCACTCCCTTCTACATCCATTCCACAAAAATCAATTACATTTGGCATTTGTTGCTTATATAATAAATTCAATAAAGAAATCATTTCCACTTGATAGGTTCCAGCCACATAAGCATTTATTTTATCTATTTTTC